>Ga0209347_1000827_pt1 | contig 64801 bp, 62 predicted proteins | sample AutmiccommuBRH23_FD_187382 | JGI IMG/M metagenome (GOLD analysis project Ga0209347, IMG submission 187382) | Deep subsurface microbial communities from Mt. Terri, Switzerland - Autotrophic microbial communities BRH/23 (SPAdes) (version 2) | ecosystem: Environmental > Aquatic > Deep subsurface >... | reverse complement strand
GTCTCAGCGACCTTTTATGTTATTTATTCTTTACAGATGATTATCTCATCATCCGAAACACCGTTTTTAGTACTTCGTCCACTACCTCTGTGTCACCAGCTTCTAACCGTTCCCTTACGCACGATTTTATGTGTTTTTCCAGAAGTTTTCTGGATACTTCGTCGAGGGCAGCTTGAGCGGAGGAAATCTGATTTAAAAGTTCGTTTTCATCCTCTCGTAGCCCTTGGCGGATGAGCTTTGTTGGAGCGATTCCAGTGAATCCTTCAGCTGCCTGGCCGTTTTATCGCGTTCCGCTTTGGACGTCTTAACGTTCTCCAATTGAACCTTCAGATTGGCGAGCTCCGCAGTCAGCCCGGTGATGATACCGCTTTGGTCTTCCACTGTTTTCTGAGGTCCACGTTCTCCTGCAGAGCTTGGTCTTTTTCCTGCAAGGCCTGGTCTTTCTCCTGCCAGGCCTGCATCCGTTCATTGACCGCTTTCCTGAGTTATTGATTGGTTATTCCCTTGATATCCATATCGATGATGAACTGTTCTTGTCCTTCTTCCGGGACTCCTAAGAGGATCACTGCCTGGGAGTATGTCAGATTGCGCACTGGTGCGTAATCTGAGTTACTGTCGGAGGCATCAAGCAGTTTGCTCCCGTACTCTCTGAAGACCTTCATAAGTCTGTCGGCCGTACTGAATAATTTTTTTGCGTTAAAAACCTCGTAAGACTTTTGGAAAATCGAATTCTGTTGCGTCAGGTCAACGTAAGGCTACTGATCTATTGATAATAAAGGAAAATCTATAGTTTCCCTTTATTAACTGGACCAGGCAGTTGGGCAAAGCGAAGCTGTAGTGTTCAGGTTTTTCTAGCGAATATTGGGGAAAGGCCCCTGCTGTCAGATCGAGACAGCGGGGGCCTTCGCGTTCATCTTATTTTTCTTTACTATGTAACTACCTGGCCGGCCATAACATAAGATATTGTATCCGCAGTTGTTTAAGCCCAACTAATCCAGAAAATCACAGGAATCGATTTGTCTAAATGCCTCAACTGCGGATCGGATGCCTAGAGAACGAATTAATAAAACCTAAAAACAATCGGAAATATAAATGCAACAATTGCTGTCCAAATAAAATAAACATAGAGATAATCGGTCTGCCATTTTATTATCTTAGTGAAATCAAATTTCTTCTTAAAATACCCGATATATAACCAGGCAAGTCCGGCCAGGTTGCCCAGCAAAGCCAAATTCTCCCCTAACGCAGCCAGCTTATTGGGGGTAATGCCAAAGGCGGACAAGCGAAAAAGTATGGCCGATAAAGCAACCCCGTCGATAACCAATGCTGCCATAATCAAGGCTAGATTCAGGTAATCAAACAGGTTGGCTGGCTGGCGAATATCTCTCGCCGATATGACGTACAAAACCAACCCCAGCACTAAAGCCAGCATAAAATCGAATCCAATGAGGAAATTTCTTTCCATAAATGGACTATTACCGGTAATCATCATTACTATTAAGAAAGCAACCATAATTATCAGGAAGAGCGGGCTGAATATTTTGGCCAAAATAGGTGCAAAGTTCTCCACCACACTTTTCTTGGCCTCTACTAAATAAACAGTAATCAAGGCCGCCGCACACCCTCCATAAATCAGTAAATACTCTGCAAGAAATTGGCCGACTTCAATTTGGATGGCTTCGAAGATAACTATCGTGAACATGAATGACACCATTACACCGGCCATGACTAATACACCATAGATAAAGGCTTCACCTGTGAACCGTATATAATTCATTTTACCTTTGCTGCTTTGCCACTCCCGGCCCATATAAGTTACTCCGACGACCAACCATAAAAACAAAGGAAGATGAAAAATGGTAAGAAATTCTGTATGGTGTGGATCAAATGACGGGTACACATTGATAATCACTGCTGCTAGGATAAAAATTCCCAGGATCGTTGCCCAAGTTTTTAACTCTGCTTTCCTCTTGATTAAGAAAAATGCCGCTATAAAAGGTAAAATAAAGAAACTCAAGTTTTTAATGAAGAATATTTTAATTTCACCGTCTTGATCGAGTAATCCGAAACCAAAAAGTTCAGGAATTTTGAATAGTGTTCCAGCTAGCAACGCAAAAATCACCACTAGGGCAATATCGCGCCGATTTTGCTGCTTGGCCAGTGAATCTGTCGGCGCTACTAATAAATGTCTCCACAGATTCTCGGTATTTACTTTGGCAAACTCATGTGAGATTGCATCGACATTTCCTAAACGTTTGACACTAATTAAAAATGATTCATCAGGCGTAAGTCCGGTTGCGATTAAGTCCTCGATTTCGTCCCGCAAATGATTCTCCAATTCATGAATATCGGCATCGCTTAAATTACCATGGGCTCTCAAATGATCGCTCCACGAATGAATCTGTGTTTCCAAATCAAACATCTTGATATCCTCCTAACTAATTACTTTCTTCATTCCATGTCCTGACAAGAGCATTATGAACTATTTCCCACTGCTTTTTTTGCAGCTCCAACTCGGCTAACCCACTCTCTTTAATCCTGTAATATTTACGCTGCCGACCTGCCTCCGATTTACTCAAGTAAGATTCAATTAACAGATGTTCTTCCAGACGATGTAATACCGGATATAACATACCTTCCGTCCAAATTAGTTGATCCTCAGACATCTCTTTCACGCGCTTGATAATTGCATAGCCGTAACTGTCACATTCCTTGAGGATGGCCAAAATGAGAGGGGTCGCAGAGGCGGCTATCAAGTCTTTAGATACATTCATTCAATCCCCCCGCTATACCTAATACTTCTATGTATATCATACCTAGAAGTTCTATGTATGTCAACTCTACTTATGTCGTTTAATAGTGTCGGTGAGAAGCTCTTTCAGGTTTCCCTGATCCACACACTTCCCAATCCGTACCTATATCCTCATTCCGCTCTTCATCTCAAAAAATAGAATGCGTTAGTGTGAGAATTTCTATCCTCTCAACCAACGCATTAAATATATGTTCATCAAATTTTCAGCATTCATTACCTTTAAAATAAGTAAGGTGACTTTCCAACTATGCGTTAAAATACTCTTTATTGCATAGTTGAAAAGCGTTATATTACTATATATAATAGCAATATCGTTTATACTTCCGACTCTTTACTCTATTAATTCAATATACTGACGGAGGTTCGGTTCTTATGAAAGATAATAATGGATTTACTTCTTCTACCCTTCCCCATTTCGCCCAAGATTTTATTAATCACCTTGCTGTTATTAATAAATCAAGAAATACTCAATATGCATATACCAATGAACTTCGGTTGTTCTTTCAATTCCTCTGTGATTCGATGCCTACCTTCCCCTCTTTTCCAGAAGGCATAAGTTTATTACTTATGGAAAATATCGGTCATCGTGATATTGAAGCATATTTGAGCTGGGCCAGCATTGAACGCAACAATGGAGTCCGCGCACTTGCTCGTAAACAAGCAGTCATAAAATCGCTTTATCGATATTTACTACGTGAGGATATGATTTCTAAAGATGTTACTATTAAGCTAGACCCTATTAATGTCAACCAAAAGCTTCCTAAAGCTCTTGAGCCTAATCAAATTGCTGACCTTACTGACGTTTTGCAGAACGGAACTGGTTTGTCCAAGGAGCAGCTCAAATATCATGCTTATACAGAAAAACGCAATTACGCAATATTTCTTACCTTTATTGGTACGGGATTGCGTTTATCCGAACTTTGTAACCTCAATCTCTCAACAACCAATCTTAATAAAGGCTGCTTTGACGTGATTCGCAAAGGAAATAAAGAAACAGTTGTATATTTTAATACTGAGATTAGCGAAGCGCTGAACGATTATCTTCAAAATGAACGCCAACGCTATGCTCAGGGTAAAGCAGAGGCTTTATTTCTCTCTATGCAAGGAAAACGACTAAGTACGAGAGCAGTACAGAATCTCATAACCAAATATATGGCAATTCTTAAAACACTGGGCCATAATACCGACGGTTTTAGCGCTCACAAAATGCGTTCAACATTTGCCACATTACTACTTCGCGAAACGGATAACCTTGCAATTGTACAAGACGCTTTAGGACATGCCGACCCTAGAACAACAAGAATTTATGCTAAGGTTCTAGATGAACAACTTAAACGTTCAGCCGCATTAATAAAGTTTAAGTAGGATAATAATAATAATTTGTGAGTAATCAGTTACTCAAACAAATTAATCATTACCACTAATGATAGCCCATATAATGCGCTTAATAAGCATTGAAGATGAACTTTGATAATTTCTGGATAAACTGATTCATTCGTGTTTCGACTCAACGGACTTAGCTTACGTTACTCATTACTCTAAATTTATCAGCAAGCAGTGCTATAAATTCAGAGTTTGTAGGTTTTTGACGTTCAATATTCATAGAATATCCAAAAATCCGTTTTAACGTATCCGTTTGTCCACGCTCCCATGCTAACTCTATCGCATGTCGAATTCCGCGTTCTACTCTGCTGGAGACAGTAGCATGCTTTTTCGCAATATTAGGATAAAGCTCCTTAGTTACCGCCCCTAACAATGAGACATCTTCCACTACCATCAAAATTGCATCTCGAATATATTGGTACCCCTTAACATGTGCAGGAACCCCGATTTGATGCATCATCGTGGTAACTTCCACGTTTAGATTCAGCCCACTTCCTGCCGTTGTCACAATTGATGAAGCCGAAGAAAACTGAGCAGAGGTAGAAGAAGGAAGATCTTGTGTTAACGAGTGGATACGTTTACTAAGAATTTCAAGATCGATTGGTTTTAAAATAAAGTAGTCAACACCGAGCATCATCGCTTGATGGGTAAGAGATTCCTGCCCAAACGCCGTTAGCATGATAATTTTGGGACGTGCTATCGTTGTTCGCGAATTAATGCGTTCCAATACGCCTAAACCATCTAAATTTGGCATTACTACGTCAAGAATGATCAAATCTGGTTCCTTAGTTTGAATAAGCTCCCAGGCTTCTAAACCGTTATAAGCCACGCCAACTATACTTAGATCTTCTTGGTCTTGGAGATAGTTCTGTAACATTTGACAAAAACTACGGTTATCATCCGCGACTATAATCTTTATTCTCTTACCCATTCGCCAACATCCCGCCTTAACAAGTATTCCGGTTCACAATGTTTCCTATTGTGCGATTTCTTTTTTGCCGGTGCTGTCATTATACTTTACGGGGCATGTCGAAATCGTAATAAATATGGTAACTTCAAAAAGTGGTAGATGTTTTGAGAAAGCCTATTCTCAAAGGATTTATGGATATTATTGGAATAACTTTTAATCGCAAATACTACACATATTTTTAAACCTAGCAGAAAAGGGAAGAATTTAAGTGAATTTTAATCGTTGAACGATTATCTTCAAAATGAACGTCAACGCATATTTTAATACCGAGATTAGCGAAGCGCTATGCTCAGGAGAACAGCGAATGGGACACCTCACCCGCCTAGTGGTCGGCAATTATGCTTGCAAAGGAGTTCCCAACAAGATCGTCTTAACTTTAAACATACCCCTTCTCCTTGTCTTTGCCAATTAGAAAAAAACCTGACATGTGTCAGGTTTAACCATTGATTATTCTTAAGTTGGGCATCCTTTAGCATGCATTAGATGTTCTTCGTCTTCCTCGACCTTTGGAAACGTGGGCAAAAGCGAACCAAACAGCGGATTATCCATATTCAGTGAATAATAAATCCATTGCCCTCCCCGGCGTTCATGCACAAAGCCCGTTCGACGTAGCCGCCTCATATGTTGAGACACTCCAGGCTGGCTTATTCCTAAGACTTCAGTCAAATCACAGACACATAACTCTCGCCCTAGCAGTAAAGCTAAAATTCTCAACCGCGTTTTATCCCCAAGCACCTTAATTCTTCTGCCATCTCCTCAATGCACGGTTCAGAGCCCAAAACCCTTACCCCCTTTCCGATATTAGTACATTACTTATATAAGTATATTGTTATATGTTTTCTTGAATTGCAACTTTGAATTCACTAACCAGGTTAAGAGTATGTCAACTCCTGGGGGCTATATTTCCATGATCTCTGAACTGATTCGTCAGATGGCAAGTCACGATTTTTACTTACTCGATGAAAGCCTGAGATCAAAATGACGTTGGACCTTCGCAAGCCATTTTTCCGATCTGGCAAAATAAAAGATCCAAAGTCTTTTAAATAAAATGACGTTGGACCTTTATCCAGTTTTCAAGACCCCCACTTCTTGTAAGTGGGTTCTTCGTAAACTTCAGGTGGGGTAGAGTCCCCATCTGAAGCCCCGATGTTCAGCTTTAGCTTAACGAGTTCACTATTTGCGATAGATCATAAGCTTCACCAATTAGCCCTCGTCAATATGCTCCAATCCTTGACGATAGAGTTCTGAGACATGAGAGTCATGCACAGAATAGTAGACCATCTTCCCCTCACGCCGGTATTTGACAAGATCACTATTACGAAGCACCCGCAGTTGGTGAGAGGTGGCAGATTGGCTTAATCCTAATAATTCAGCCAGATCACAAACACAGAGCTCCGATTTTGCTAGAGCATCCATAATTCTGATTCTCGTCGGGTCACCCAGGGTCTTAAATAACTCTGCCAAGCTATTCGCCCTGTCAAGGGTAATCAGCTGGTCTGCATACTTATCAATCACCTCATGATGTACGCATAAGCAGTCACATACGGCGTCCTCTACAGATTCATGCTTATCGATAGCGGCATCAACCCCTGGCTTTTTCAGTATCATACTACTTTCACTCCGAACTCAAAATGGATAGACAAATCGTTAACCCATTCTAACACAAAAATAGGGGTTTATGATAAAAATTCACCCTCGATAGGCACGAAAACTAGCGTGCCGCTGCTTTAGACACTTGCACTAATGAAACTTCCGGAAGGGAATTTTTTGGGCTGTTATACCACCTAACCCGCATGGCGTTCATAATCGCGAGCAAAGCGACGCCTTCGTCTGCGAAAATGGCCATCCACATATTGGCGAGCCCGAAGATTGCCAATAAAATAACCAGTAACTTTACACCCAAAGCAAAACCAATATTTTGCCAAATAATTTTCTTTGTGTATCGAGCAATATGGATGGCCTCTAGGAGCTTGCTCGGTTGATCTTCCATTATCACGACATCCGCGGCTTCAATCGCTGCATCTGACCCTAGGCCTCCCATAGCGATCCCCACATCCGCCCGTGTCAAGACGGGAGCATCATTGATTCCATCGCCCACAAAGGCCACTTTACCCTGTCTTTTGGCTTGACTAAGCGTCTCCAGCCAAGAAACCTTATCCTCTGGCATTAAGTCAGAGTAATATTCACTCAAGGCCAGTTCTTCCGCTACTGCTTTGGCAACTGCCGGGTTATCCCCTGTAAGCATAACCGTCTTCAAGCCCATCTGGTTCAAGCCAGCGATCGTTTCTCTGGAATCAGGCTTCACTCGGTCAGAAATAATCAATTGCCCTGCATAGTCTCCGTTTACGGAGATGTAAACCTCTGTTCCTAACCCCTTATCAACCGTAAGTCTTGGAGTTAAGATTCCGGCTTGCTCCAATAGTTCAGCTTTACCCACTAACACGGTCTTTCCATTAAAGATAGCTCGAATCCCTTGTCCGCTTATTTCCTCATAACTTAGTAAGCCTGTCAAATCACTGTCTTTCAAGTCTTTCCCATACTTCTCGCGAATTGATTTAGCAATAGGGTGAGGGGAGTGAGCTTCCGCTCTGGCTGCTATTTCTATAAGTTCCCTCTTGGTATATCCTTTTGCCGGGCTGACTTCTACAACTTGGAAGACCCCTTCTGTCAGAGTTCCCGTCTTGTCAAACACCACTGTGCGAAGATCTGTCAACGCTTCTAAATAGTTCGCTCCTTTGATCAAGATACCGTGGCGTGAAGCACCCCCGATCCCACCGAAATAGCCCAAGGGAACAGAGATCACCAGAGCGCAAGGGCAAGAAATGACTAAGATTGTCAGTGCCCTATAGAGCCAATCTTGAAAATTTCCGTCGATCAAAAACGGAGGCACTAAGGCAATTACTAAGGCTGCCACGACAACAGCAGGCGTATAATAACGGGCAAAGGTCGTAATAAACTTTTCCGTGGTTGCTTTGTGGGTACTGGCATTCTCGACCAAGTCTAAGATCTTTTGTACGGATGATTCAGCAAAAACCTTCGTAACACGCACCGTCAAGACCCCAGTTGTGTTGATCATACCGGCTAAAACGGTATTTCCCACTTGGACTTTTCTCGGCACCGATTCCCCGGTCAGAGCAGACGTTTCGACAAACGAACTTCCATTCATGATTTCACCGTCTAAAGGAACCTTTTCTCCCGGGCGAACCAATATCTGCTGTCCGACCTGCACTTCTTCGGGATCAACTTTGATCACATCCAACTGATGAACTAGATTGGCATACTCCGGACGGAAATTTAGCAAGGCCTGAATAGAATGACGAGAACGGTTTACTGCCCGTTCCTCTAAGTATTCACCCACGGAGTAAAACAACATGACCGCAACAGCTTCAGGCAAAGCATGAATGGCAATCGCCCCGACGGTTGCCAATGACATCAGAAAATTTTCATCAAAGAGTTGTCCCCTGAACAGATTGCGAACAGCCTTAGCTAGGACTTTGTAGCCTACTATAAAATATGCCGTTAAGTTAACCAAATACTCAAGAATTTCCCAAGAACTGTTTTTCCAACTCGACTCAAAAACCAGACCTACCGCAAATAACACACCAGCAATCAAAATCCTTGTAAGTCTCCGCTTATTCTCCTTAGCCACAGCAGTAGTGTTATCCGGGGTAGCTACTTTTTGCTTCGTTTTGATCAGAACGAGTTTTACTCCCGCTTCAATTCTCTCCATAATATCCTGAGCCTGCACGACTCGCGAGGGAGGCAAGATAACCGTCTTGGTAGCATAGTTGATCGTTGTCTCTCCTATTCCTTCCGTTGCACTCAACATTCTCTCCATTTTCGCCGAGCAATTGGCACAAAATTCCCCTTCAATACGATACTTCACTCGTTCTTCTTTAGATAGTTGCTCCGTCATCTCTTCTCCTCCAAAAAATTGCTACATCATATTAACAATACCAAGCAACTTCATCCAACCTATGTTCATATGTTTAACTATTCATATATAAATTAACATGACTTTTGTGAAATTGCAATCAAAATTTCTATGCCTTCATTTTTAAGTCAAGTCCTCGCCTTAATGACCTCACCTATCCTTAGGCCAGTTCTACGATAAGCCCGCGCTGGACGAATTCCCAAGGAAAGGTTGTCTTACTTCAGGGTAAACGCCGCATCTCACTCAAAGGGGCCTCAGCCCATGAGTTGGGCTGAGGCCCCTTTGAGTGATTAGCAACTCTTCCGTACCTCATCATAGATCTTACTGTGACTGATCCCGCCATAAAAGCGGACAACCCCGTTAACTGCCACCAGCGGTAAAGCAAAGCCGTTTTTAAACATTGTATGTGCGGTATCGTAGATTTTTAGATTATCCTCAAAAACATCGATAAAGTGCAATTGTACGTCAGACGCTAGATCACTTTCCTTGCAATACAGAACCAAATCCTCAAACATTTCCCCCATCGTCTTTTCTGTCCCTGAGCCACAAGCCCCGCCGCAACTGCAGGCACCGGCAGGAGCTTCTTCACGGATTCCGAACACATCCACTTGAACCATACTTTTTCCTCCCCACGTTAAAAACTAACTTATATTGTAATTCATAAACACCCATGAAGATACAATTTAAACAAAGCAAAAATATAGTATTGGAACTCTGTTTAGCTTAGCCCCCTGAATATGTCCTCCTCTTGCTTCTCCTGCATCTCGGCTTCCTTTATATTCCTTTTCAGTCCTAGCATCTATGATGACCGTTTTGCCAAGGCTTGCATAGACATAATCCTTTGAAGCCCCGATGTTCAGCTTTAGCTGAACGAGTTCACTACAGATTTCCGATCTTTTCCAATGATTCATTGGGTTTCACGACATGATCCCTTATCATGACAAAGCTCAAGAACAACGTGGCGATGAGAGCAATACCATTAATCAGGAAAAGGTTACTAAGCCCAACGGCTGCAATCACTCTTCCGCCAATTGCCGTACCGATACCGCCTCCACCCATGAAAAAGAATGCTACCAGGGACATGGCGGCTCCTCTAGCCTTCTGAGCAAACTCTGTAGCTCTTGTAAGCAGCGTAGAATGAGTAAAGATGAAACCAAGTCCTAACAGGGCAATCCCTAGGATCAGCATCCCCAATACATCTCCATACAGATAGATAATGATATCCCCAACAGCGGCTGACACAAGTCCCAAGCTTAATACTTTGCGTGCACCCATTTTAGCCGCTAGCTTACCACTCATTCTTCCGCCAATAACTGACATGATTCCGAAGGCCGTCATAATTAAACCAAGATACAAGTAGTTGAATCCATAGGTTTGGGCAATGTAAGCTCCTGCGTAAGAAAAGCTTCCGATGATGAATATACCCTCCAGTAAAACGATGGTATACGTAAACAGACTCCTGCTCGTTCCCAACAGCTTAGCATACGGCGCAAATAATTTGCTGTCAGGATGCTTTTCTGAGGGGAGAAGCTTGTAATTTTTTAGGATCAGTAACGTTGGAATTATGGCCAGTATCGCATAGACACCAAAAACTCCTCTCCAATTAAGGAAGTAAGCAATTGTGCCTCCTATGGCCATACTGAGTCCTTGCCCCAGAAACGATATACCCATAAACGTTCCTATCGCACCCTGTCTTTCCTGAACCGGGATCATATCTCCGATTAAGGCTAAGGAAATTGGCATGACCGATGCGGCAAACACTCCCGTGAGCGCTCTGAAAATTGCCAAGCTGGTTAGGCTCGAACCTAACACACAAAGCCCAGTCGCTATCGTAAACATGATCATCGCAAACGTAATGACTTGCTTTTTCCCATATCGATCTGCCAAGGGCCCAAAGATGATCTGAAAAATTCCAAAAGGAATCATATAGGCCGTAATTAAGAGTCCTGCTCTTGAAATATCAATCGTCAAATTCTGAGCAATGGCCGGTAGTATGGGAGACACCACCCAGTTGTCTGCCATGACGATAAAACCCGCTAAACCGAGCAACATAATGATCCTATTTCCATCCTTGTTCATACAATAATCACTCCTTGATGCTTAAAAATATCTCGTTCATTCATTCGTTACATGATTTAAGATAATTAGTACTATTGAATTTTAATCATTTAAGTAATTATCTATAACCACTCCCTTTTAGCTTAAATAATATATTTATAATATACTAATATAATTATACTTCAATTTTATAATTCTTCAATGACTATTTTTGAGAGTACAACTCAAACACTTTCATTTTATCATTGTGGTTAGAAATTACTAAGCTTTCTACCAGTATGTACCAATATATGCATCATCTTTTCCAGTGGATTTAAACCTGTCAACATTGGACTTAAGGTCTTGAAATTCAGTAAGGGGAGTGCTATTATTAACTTAAACTGTTGAAGGGGAAGTAAAATCGCAAGACCATCCTCTCAGAGAGTCGGGTAAGGTGGAAACTCGGCAGGTAATGGCGCGATAAATGGGCCCCAGAGGGTGGAGCGAAAAAGTCAGCTTTAGTAGCGACCAACGCAGAGCCAGCGTTATCGGGCTAAGGGTGTGTTGGCACTCTGCATTGAGAAGATGCATTTGGAATTATGCATCAACTAAGGTGGTACCGCAGATTAACGTCTGTCCTTAATTTAGGATAGGCGTTTTATTTTGTGTCCACACTTTCGTTCCATTCATTACCGCGGGTGAATGGAATGTGCAGAGAAGGAAACCCTTGTATTATCAAATTCTAATTAGAATGGGGAGGTATCTTTAATGAAAAAACCGTTAGCTGCACTTATCTCAGTAATTATGACAATGACTTTAATGTTCTCATTGACCGCTTGTGCGCCCAGTAAGGCGGTAAACTCAGACAACTCCGGAGCGAAGAAAAAAATTGGTATTGTACAGATTGTAGAACATCCTTCACTGAATACGATCAGAGAGTCTCTGATCAAGGAGTTACAGGTTAAAGGATATAAAGACGGTGAAAATATCACAATCGATTATCAGAACGCCCAAGGAGACCAGTCGAACTTAAAAACCATAGCCCAAAAATTTGTCAGTAATAAATATGATCTTATTGTCGCTATTGCTACACCTTCGGCACAAGCTGTAGTCAGTGAAACTAAGGACATTCCCATCCTATTTTCGGCTTGTACAGATCCACTGGGATCAGGTCTGGTAACTAATATGGATAAGCCGAATGGCAATGTAACTGGTACGTCTGATGCCGTGTCGGCTGAGAAAATTATGGATCTTGCCAAACGTATCACTCCAGATATTAAAAGAATCGGTGCTTTATACAATGCCAGTGAAACTAACTCTGTTTCCGTGATCAATAACTTAAAAGATTATGCTAAGAAGAACAATATGACAGTGGTTGAGGGAACCGTGACCAATTCTTCAGATGTGCAGCAGACCGTCACTTCACTGGTTGGGAAGGTCGACGCCATCTTCTCTCCCATTGATAACACCGTAGCTTCTGCAATGCCTGTCGTGACTCAAATTGCGAACAAGGCCAAAATACCCGTCTACGTGGGTGCTGATTCCATGGTTAAGGATGGAGGGCTTGCAACTTACGGAATTAACTACGATGTGTTGGGTAAAGAGACAGCTAATATGGCTGTAGAAATATTAAAGGGTAAGAAAGCTGGAGATCTTCCGGTTAAAACGATGAAAGATATGAATATTTATCTTAATAAGGATACAGCAAAGGCAATTGGAATTAATTTGCCAGATGATGTTCTGAAAGCAGCCACGCAGGTTTTTGGAAATTAAAAAATAAGGGGTTTAAGTGATGACCTTTTTGGTGCTACAGGGCTCCTTTGAGCTAGGAATAATCTATGCAATCATGGCACTAGGGGTATTTATATCCTTTAGAACGCTCAATATGCCGGATTTGAGTGTGGACGGGAGTTTTGTACTGGGCGCAGCAGTTTCAGTCATCATGAGTAGCGGTGGACAACCGCTACTTGGCTTAGTCATCGCGTTTTTCGCAGGTTGCGGAGCAGGGGTTATCACGGCATTACTTCATACCAAACTAAAAATCCAACCACTCTTGGCTGGTATTCTGACTATGCTTGCTCTTTATTCTCTAAACTTAAAGGTTATGGGAGGTCGAGCAAATATTCCCCTGATCAATAAGGCGACAGTATTTAGTGTTTTAGAAAAGACTGTCCTTGGAGACTACAGTAAGTTACTATTATCGTTGATCATCTTGTTAGCGATACTCTTCTTACTGTACCTCTTTCTAAATACGAGGCTCGGATTCGTTTTAAGAGCTACAGGGGATAACGACCATATGGTAAGAGCACTCGGAGTCAATACGGATTTTGTGATTCTAATGGGGTTAGCGATTTCCAATGGATTGGTGGCCTTGTCAGGTGCGCTAATTGCCCAGTCCCAATCGTATGTGGACATCGGTATGGGAATTGGGATGGTGATCATCGGTTTGGCCTCAGTGATCATCGGAGAAGTCATCTTTGGCACGAAATCTCTCCTTAGAAGACTTTTCGCCGCAGTTCTAGGCGCAATACTCTATCGGTTAATTATCGCTTTTGCGCTCGAAATTGGGATGCCTTCGACTGACTTAAAACTTGTTTCAGCGGTAATTGTTGCTCTTGCTATGGCTATGCCGGTTATTAAGAAGCGCCTTTCTCTTGTGAAACGGAAATTAACGGTTGCACATCATGAAGGGAGTAAAAGGCCTAATGCTTAAAGTAGAATCGTTAAGTAAAACGTTTGGAAAAGGGAGTAACAATGAAAAACTAGCCCTTGATAAGGTCAACCTCTCCCTGGAAGAAGGGGAATTTGTAACGATCATTGGTGGAAATGGCGCTGGAAAGTCCACGCTTCTTAATTGTATTTCCGGGGTATATGAGATTGACGAAGGCAGAGTTATTCTTGACTCGGTCGATGTGACCTTCTTTCCAGAATATAAACGGTCTGTGCACATTGGAAGAGTATTTCAGGATCCTCTGCGGGGAACAGCCTATGATATGACGATAGAAGAAAACTTAGCTATCGCTTTTGCAAAAGGCAAGCCCACGGGCTTGAGACCGGGTATGACGAAGAAGGATTCCCTTCTTTTCAAGGAGAGGTTAGAGCTTTTGGATTTGGGTCTTGAAAATAGAATGAACCAAAAGGTGGGGCTTCTTTCCGGAGGACAGCGCCAAGCACTTACGCTTCTGATGGCAACCATCGTAAAGCCTAAATTGCTGCTTCTTGATGAACACACAGCTGCCCTCGACCCGACCATTGCTCGGAAGGTCTTGAATTTGACTAGGAAAATTGTCCATGAGGAAACGTTGTGTACCTTGATGATTACCCATAACATGAAAGCCTCCTTGGAATTGGGGACACGAACGATAATCATGCATGAAGGACAAATTATTATGGATTTTAAGGGCCAAGAAAGAAGCACTATGACGGTGGAACGTTTGATTGAGCAATTCGAAAAAAGAAGCGGAGCGGTACTGGATAACGATCGAATGCTACTCGGCTAGCCCAGCTTTCCGCTGAAATGGCTAATTATCCTAGAATTTTTCTTAGCTTTTTTAGTAAAGATAGACCGTCTGCAATAATGCAAACGGTCTATCTTTATTAATATCAAAGAATTATTAGTTTTTTAAAACGTCATGATGACCTATAGCACACAGAACGGTAGTATCTCTCGTTCTTTCAAAAAAATCCGAATATCCAAATATGAACTTCATAAATCTCAAGGTGTTAGTCTATGGACCTAATTCTCAAAGAGCTTCCGTAAATAACGACCTCTATTTTCCAAAAAACCTTTGGTTATCTGGTAATGTGAGGTATCTTCATACGTGGTTTGAGAAATCGGTGAAGTATCGAAATCAAGAATCTGTGCATCTGGATAAGCTAAAATAATTGGAGAATGTGTTGCTATAATAAACTGGGATTTACCTTCTGTTTCCAAATCCCTAATTATTCTCAACAAAGTGAGTTGACGTGTTGGGGAAAGTGCCGCCTCGGGTTCATCTAAAAGGTAAATTCCTTGTTTTCCAAACCTATTGGCGAAGACGGATAAAAAAGATTCCCCATGTGACTGTTTATGTAGTGATTTTCCTCCATAAGGCTCATAAGCGTCTGGTCCAAGACTATCGATGTGAGATGCAAAGTTGTAGAGGCTTTCCGCCCTCAGAAAAAAGCCATTAGTAATTTTCGGTGCCCAAGAAAGCCTTATATAATCACCTAGTGCTGATTCAGAGGAAGGGACTTCATAAGAATTATTTCGTCCTCCACCAGAAGTGTTGAAATCACATTTATAAGCAATTGCTTCAAGGAGCGTAGATTTTCCCGAACCATTCTCGCCTACGAAAAAAGTCACTGGCTCCATAAGTACTTTCATACTAGCCACATTTCGCCCAATCTCCGGTGATGCACTCCGTACATCCTCCAACGTGGACTAGTTTGTTCTGGCAAACTGGGCATTTGTCGTGCTGGATTAACCAGTCTTCACACGGCTCTAGGCAATACGTCTTTCTCTTGCAATCAACGCATATATCTTTCATCTTGCTCGCCTCACAGTACATATATTTGGTAGTTTATAGAACCTTTGTTCTATTATATCCATATACCTTGCGAATATCAATGAGAAAATCTACTCTCCCTACCGTCTATGGAGTTAGAGATCTATATTTACTTTGAATACAAAAAAGCTGCCCACATGGTAGCAGCTTAGTTCGTAGAAATAATTTATATTTGAAATTCATGGTATAATTTAGTAAATAACTTGTGGTTACAACAGTAGAAAAGCGTGTCCGGAAAGACTTAAATACTGACTATTTACTTAGACACCATTTCGGAGGTGGAAAGATGAATGTGTTAATTTTTGGTGGGACGGGTTTCGTCGGAAGAAATCTTATAGAGGAATTACTTAAGGTGAGCTTTTTTCGTTTTAACAGATAAGGCGTTATCTTCAGTAATGAGCAGAAAAGTCGGTGAAATGGGTTTTAGCTTAGACTATTTTTTCGCAACAAAAAAACACTCCTTTTCTAAAAACAACTTCACCTGTCACTTCATAACCCAGTTTTTGATAGAAACCTAATGCTCTCAGATTTTTAGAAAAGACATCTAATCTAATCGATCTATATTGTTTTTCTTTTGCAAATTTTTCAACGAAACTTACCAAATCTTGGGCAATCCCATTTCCTTCATTCTTTGGATGAACCATTAGTCTATGAATTACAGCAATCTTTTCTCTATCATATTTCCATTTGATTTCTTTGTATTCTGGATCTTGATGTTCATTTATGACGATGCAGGCTAGTATATCCTCAGAGTTATCAGAAACAGCAATATATAAAGAATTGTTTCTAATATCATCTAAGAAAATTTCTTTGTTCGGATAGACCCCGTCCCATTGATCGATCAGATTATTCACCATGTTTTGAGAGCAATCTTTACATAAGCTAAGAATTCTTTCAATATGTCTTTCTGTAGCTCTAATAATTTTCATGCAACATCTCCACTCCATTGTCATCGAGGTTCATCGTTTAAATACTTTCAGCAATATTATAAATTAATTTTTCTGTACTCTCCCATCCTAGACATGCATCCGTTATTGATTTTCCATAAATATTATCGCCGATGCCTTGCTTACCTTCTATTAGATAGCTTTCAATCATGAGACCTTTTATCATTTTTTTAAGCAAAGTGTCATATTTTCTACTCATTAAAACTTCTCTTGCTATTCTTGGCTGTTCAGAATAACATTTCATAGAATTTGCATGGTTTGTATCAACAATAATAGTTGCATTTAACAGTTGTAATTTTTCATAGTCTTTAGCAATGCGAATTAAATCTTCATAATGATAATTAGGAAGATTTCGACCATTAGAATCTACAGCGCCTCTTAAAATTGCATGAGTAAGCGGATTGCCTGTGGTCTCAACTTCCCATCCAGAATATGTGAAAGTATGGCCCTGCTGCGCCGCTATGATAGAATTTAACATAACTGACAGATCGCCACTTGTAGGATTTTTCATACCAACAGGTGTGTCAACACCACTTGCAGCTAGTCTGTGTTGCTGATTCTCTACTGAACGAGCACCAATTGCATGATATCCCAAAACGTCTGAAAGATAGGTATAGTTTTCTGGGTAGAGCATTTCATCGGCTGCAGGCATGTAATATTCGCATAAGGCTTTTAAATGCATTTTCCTGATCGCTTTTATTCCCTCAACTAAATCTGGTTTTTTGCTTGGGTCTGGTTGGTGCGCCATGCCTTTATAACCTTCACCAGTGGTTCGAGGCTTATTTGTATAGATTCTAGGTATAATTAAAATAGAATCTTTTACTTGTTCTTGAACTCGTGCAAGCTTTCCAATATATTCGTAGACAGAATCTTCGTTATCAGCAGAACATGGGCCTATTATAAGGATAAATCTTTTATCCTTATTCTCGAGAATATTTCTTATTTCATTATCCCTAGTTTCTTTTATATCTTTAATGTGATTTGGTAAAGGTATCTGCTCTATTATTTCATCAGCAGTAGGTATTCGTTTATTAAATTTTATACTCATATCATATTCTCCTTCACTTTTTCCTAATCAATTACATTCTTTAGTATAATTTTTTTACACAAGACTAGCAATGATTTTAGTACTAAAAGTTAAACTTAACGTAAAACTCAGTACCCTTAGGACCCGTATCGACCTCTATTATAGCTTTATGTCGCTCAGCAATACTATAGCAAATACTCAGCCCTAATCCATTACCATTTTCCTTATCGGTAAGGAAAGGTGTACCTAACTTTTTCAAGATCTCTGGTTTAATGCCTTTTCCTTGGTCCCGTATAGAAAGTACAACCTGTTCGTTTTCGACATATGTTTTGATCAACAGACAGCCGTCTGATGCCATTGCCTCTAAACCATTTCTACATAAGTTTAAGATAACTTGACGTATCTCTTTACTTTTTAAACTTAAATCAGGGAGATCATTAATTTCTGTTTTTACAATCTTACCCTGGCCCATTGCATCAGCTTTTATTAAGGGTATAAGGGCATTAACTATGGCATTAAGATTTTGCGTTTCGAACTGTGATGTATTATCATTACGCCCTATCGAAAGAAATTCAGTGATGATTGAATTTGCACGTTCTAGTTCTTCGATCATTATTTTAATATCTTTTTTATATTTTAAGAATTCAGTTTTTCCTTCAAAGAACTGCAAATAGGCTTTAACACCAGTTATAGGATTTCTAATCTCATGGCTAACCCCAGCTGCCATTTCACCTACAATTTTAAGTTGATCAGATCTGAGCATTTCTTTCTCAATCATTTTTGCGTGATGTTTATATAAATCGACAAAACGTGTAATTTTATATCTAAGATTCGCTGGATTGATAGGTTTTAGAATATAGTCTATTGCTCCAAGCTCGTATCCTTTATTTATCTGTTCTTGTGCTTGATAATTGGCGGTTATAAAAATTATAGGTGTGTGCTTGGAATTTTCTCTGGTTCTGATTAATTTTGCAGTTTCGTAACCGTCGAGTCCTGGCATCTGTACATCTAACAAAATCACTGCAAAGTCATGTTTGAGCACTTGCTTTAAAGCTTCGCGACCCGAATCTGACCTAATTAATTCATATGAGGTAGATATAGATTCTAAAATAGCCTCTAATGCTAATAGATTCTCAATTCGGTCGTCAACCATTAAGATTTTAATCTTATCTTTCATTACTTGCTCCCCTATTCAATTTTCTGTAAATTTTCTCTTCTGAATCTAGTTCTTCGTACTTATCTTTATAAACAGTAAAATCAATACTCTCTTTTTCTCCGATAACTAAAAAACCGGATGATTCGAGACTATCAAAAAAAAGGCGATGAACTTTATTTTGCAAGTCCCTATTGAAGTAAATTAATACATTCCTACAAAATATTACATTGAATTCATTAAAAGAGCTCTCTGTTACTAGATTATGTTGGTTGAAAACCATGTTTTTTTGGAGAGGTTTATCGAATAGGACTGTGTCTCCAATTACCTTATAGTATTTGGAAAAAGATTGTGTACCTCCTGCACGTAGGTAATTGTTTGTATATGTTTTCATTTTTTCAAGGGGGACAATGCCTTCTTTGGCCTTTTCTAAAGCATTTTCATTTAGATCGGTAGCATAGAGACGAGTTTTATCATATAATCCTTCTTCTAGTAGAAGAATTGCCATTGAATAAACTTCTTCGCCGGAAGAACAACCTGCGTGCCAGATTCTGATAAAGGGAAGTTCCCTTAACCAAGGTACAACATTTTTTCGAAAAGAAATGAAGAACTTGGGATCTCTGAACATTTCTGTTACTTGAATAGAAAAATCCGTTAACAATCGGTTCATACAAGCTGGATCATGAAATATTTTTTCCTGTAGCCCAGAAATTGTTGTCAGCCTCTCCGCCTGAACACGATACCATATTCGTCGGCGGATTGAGGAAAAAATATAATTTCTAAAATCATAACCACTAATTCTATATATTCCCTCCAGCAAAAATTGTATTTCGAGTTTCTCTAGATCACTTTCGTCTTCACCATCACTAGTTGACTGAATTATTTCAATTCACCTACCTATACAACCATACTCGAATCAATGAAATTAACGTAACTATATCTAGTGGTTTACTTATATAGTCAGATGCACCCGCTTCCAGACATTTCTCCCGATCACCTTTCATCGCCTTCGCGGTTATAGCTATTATGGGAATGTCTTTATACTCTTGTATCTGCCTAATTAATTTTATTGTCTCGTAGCCATCCATCTCCGGCATCATAATATCCATAAGAATAAGATCTAAATCAATATTCTCTTGCAATTGTTCCAATGCTTCCCGTCCATTTTCGGCAAACAATACCTTTATCTTAAGAGACTCTAGGGCAACTGAGACTGCAAAAATATTACGCATATCATCATCCACGACGAGTACTATACGCCCAGTCAGATCACCGGCTGCCAATATATTTTGGGTAACTTTTTCTACATCGATTTTTTTGTTGGGTGTATTAACGGAATTTAGATTTGTACTAAAATCAAGCCCCACTGCAGCTTCACCAAACAACCCTTTGGTGTCAGATGCTACGAAGGTTTTTTTAACAATGTTACTTGGTAAAATAAGAGTAAAGGTGCTTCCCGTCCCCTCAATGCTCTTAACCTCTATAAAACCGCCTAATAGAGTTGCTAGCTCCCGGCAAATAGACAAACCCAGTCCCGTACCACCGTACTTACGGCTGCTCGTACCATCTACTTGCTGAAACGCTTCGAAAATTAACTCCTTTTTATCCTTTGCAATACCAATTCCAGTATCAGAAACACAAAATGCAAACAGGGTATTTTCATTTTCCATTTCTGATAACCGATCCTGTGATAGAACTTTAGAGGCTCTTTGGATGTTCATTTTTACGTATCCCTGGTTAGTAAACTTAAGAGCATTACTTAAAAGGTTTGTTAAAATTTGCTTTAAGTATTGTCTTTCTGTAATTAAGTTGTCGGGTAGATCACTATCCACTTGAATAAGAAGATCAAGTTCCTTCTCACGGGCAATTGGGTAAAACTGTTTTTCCAGTTCCTCTTTAAGTTCAAACAATGAGATTTGTTCAGGATTAAAATAAACTATTCCCGCCTCAATCTTCGATAGATCCAAAATATCGTTGATTAGTTTCAATAAATCATTACCAGAGGACCAGATTGTTTTAGCATACTCAACTTGTTTTACACTTAGGTTTCCAGCATTATCTTCCCATAACATCCTTGCTAAAATTAACAGGCTATTAAGGGGGGTCCGCAATTCGTGAGACATATTGGATAGGAATTCTGATTTATACCGGGAATTAGATTCTAGTTGGTGCGCTTGTTCTTCCAGGTTAACTTTAGCCTGCAACAATTGTATATTTTTTAGTTCTGATTCCTTGTATTGTTCCTCCAGATTTTCATGGAAGGTTTTTAATTCTTCTTGTTGAGTTTGAAGCTCTTCGGATTGGGTTTGCAATTCCTCCGTAAGTGCTTGGGATTCCGCTAAAAGTTTTTGGACTTGGGCGTGCTTTTCAATACGATTCAGTATAATACCGATGTTCCAACGAACTTGTTCCAAAAATTCCCTCTCCAGTGGGTTGAATTCTGAACGGGAAGCCAATTCAATTACTGCAACTACTTTTTTCTCAAATTCAACTGGGAGTATTTTAATGTGCTTAGGAGTGATTTTACCAAATCCTGTGGTAATCTCAATGTATTGGTTCGGAGCATCGGTTAAGTTAATAATCCTATTCTCTAAGAAACATTGTCCTACTAAGCCCTCCCCGGGGCTAAGTTCTGCTATACCAAACGCTTGCCCTTTTCCAGCATAAGAAGCCATATTGATTAACTTTACAGTTTCTTTTTTATTGGAACGGACGTAAAAGTTACCATAGCTAGCTCCTACTATCTGACATATCCAGTTGATCGTTAAACTAGAAAAACTATTAACGTCCTGGACCCCATGATATGAGGCGTGTGTCTCAGAAACTTTCGATTGCAGCCAGTGCAGATCTTTTAGGGCCTGGGTCGATTCACTCTCATGATAAATATGCTGTTCTAGGACCGTAATCATTTCATTAAACGCTTTTGCAATGTCGCCTATTTCATCTCTAGAAGTAATATTTATACGAGGTAAATTGTCTGTTGATTCAAAGGAAGAAATGCTGTTTATTACACCTCTCACTTTTTTAATATTATCGGTAATGTTGCGAATTGTTATGTATATAACTCCTATACCAAGGAGCAGGAATAGTATTATTAAGGTTATGCTTATCTTTATGGCTTGCCGGTATAAGCTATTGGTCTGTTCCAGCGTATCCCTCATCAGCCGCTCTTGAGATCCTACAAGCTCATTAATCATTTGATACATTTGATCTCTGAGCTTTATGCCATTAGTTAATATAAGCTGGGTTGCCTCATTTTTTCGACCAGCTAAAACCAGAGTTTCAAACTCTTTTTGAAACTCAATAAATGAGTTATTTGTTAATTTCAGTTTAGGCAATAGAACTCTAACCTCTTGCCTATTAGCAATTTTGTCCAGGCAATCGAGGGCTATTAAAGAGTTCTCTCTGGATTGTTCAATTTCCAGAATACTTTTATTAATACTGTCTTTATCTTTATCAAATAAGATAAGATCCCTTTCAACTCTACTAATATTGTTGATTTCATAACGAAAATTAATACCTAAACGAACTTCTTCATACCGATCCACCACCACTACATTCATGTCATTTTTAAATTGGTTAAGCATATTAAGGGCAAATACAGCAATAATTATTATTAGTAACAAAAAACTGCTAAAACAAATGTAGAGCTTGGTATTAAGTTTCATAATACCTTACTCCCCTTTCTTTCGAAACTCCATGCACTTCAACAATAATTTTCTATATGAGTTCACGTCACCCTACGCGTCTTGGCTTGACCTTTCCTATTTCTATAAATTAATTTCGACATATGTTATTCAAGTCCTTCCGTAATTACCAAATTATATGAAAAAAACCAAAGTCGCATCGACATACCGCAACAAATTTTGCTGTTGAATCATTGTATATTATTAATATAATATTCCGTTAATATTTAGAAAAGAGTTGAAGCCAATGGGTATTGTTTTTACTATCGATGACAAACCTTTAATATCAATGGTAATAAACCTTGCATTGACAGATAAAGGACATAGCGTTGTCGCCTTTGATAACTGCTCGGAGGCGTATGTTGAATTAGAAAAAGGAGTAAAACCAGATATAATACTTGTAGACCTCAAAATGCCTGGAATGAACGGAAAAGAATTTGTTGAAAAAATGAGGTCAAATCCTAAAATAGATTTTATTCCGGTGACAATTATCTCTGCTTCAATCTTCTCAACGGAAGTTTTGCCACCTAAAGATACATACCAAGCGTTAGTTTCCAAACCTTTTGATTTACAAGAATTGATCGATACCGTTAATAGATTAATCGCATAATCATGCTAACTGACATTACGAATAGCATTGGTCGAACGTGAAAAGCAAAATGTCCATTAAGAATTTATATTGAGAAAGTACGTACTATCACTATCCTTTTTCATACTTAATTGATATTATGATAATAAGCATATACAATAGTTAAAATATATATGGAGGGGGATTGACTATGAGTGACCTTGATGTTCTTGATATACAATGCCCAAAGTGTAGTGGCCTTGGCAGAACCGCGAACCCAGCCTGGTTTCCGCTCTGGGCTACTCGCAGCGATCTTAAGGAGTCCTTTCAAACTTTGAAATCTAAAGAGATACTAAACATTGTTGACAAAACGACACTGGAGGAATTAGATGAACCAATCTTCTATGTTTGTCAGGAATGCAATGGCAAGGGGAAAATACTCACAGATAAAGGAAAAGGTCTCTTGGAATATCTTGTTTCGTAAAGGCTACTTTGATGCTTTCGATCTGGCTAGACAAGAAATAATTGACACGATAACTTTAGTCGCCTCTTCATAAATAGGCTCAGCCGTATTTTTATACCGCTGAGCCTATTTTCATATCCCCACCTCACCTGAGACAACCCAATCCTACAACATCCCTCAAAGCCGCTGGGCGTTACCAGGCGCTTGGGTTAATATAGAATTATACTTCCCAAATTCGGTATTTTAGATTCCTAAATAAATATCCATAAAGAACCAGTTTGTGGATCGAAATTATGGAAACCTTAAGATTAATTGACACATCATATTAAGGGGGGGTTATCAATGCTAATTAACTCATATAAGGGGTTTAACAAACTGTGGATAATCTTGAAACGGGGAAAAATGTTAAAAGATACGGTCGCATTAGGAGTAGTTGGCGGTTTTCTTGGCGCTGTTGCAATGGCACTCTCAAATTCTCTAATCTATAAAGCAGGAAAAACTGAAATTCGTTATGCTAATATCGCAGGTTCGATATTTATGCGACCATTCAGAACTAAACAACCCAAAAATTTTGTTCTCGGTGAGATGTTTCATCTTGCAAATGGGAGTGCTTCTGGATTACTAATGGTACAAATCTTCAAAAGGTTTGGAACGGACTTAGCCCTACTTAAGGGTTCCATGCTAGGCATGTTCACTTGGGAAGCCCTGTATACTGCGGGCCAGAGACTTGGAATCTACACAGCGAAGCCCCACCTTACAAAAACAGGTTACTCTGCAATCTGGAATAACTTTGTATATGGCGTTGTAACTGCTTATTCAATAAGGTGGTTAGCCCACCCATCAGTATTTTCAGCTGTTGAACACAATGCAACGCAACCAGAAAGCACAGACTCTATTAAAAATAAATTTTACCAGGAACCAAAATTAGAGGATGTTGAGAAATATACTCCACTTCACTAATCAGAGCTATGGGAAGTCCTCCCAATAATAGGACCCTATGATTTTTTTTCAGATCTCTATCCTTAAGGCTTCTGTTAATTACCAACATATTTATACTGCGAGTAGCCGCCACATAAACCAGGCGGCTTTCTTCCGTTCACAAGATATTATAGTTTCTCGGTCTCACCCTCGCCCCAACCGACAGGCTGCGGCTAAATCTGTCGACTCGTGATAGACTTTTTCCAGCTCAGTTTGAAAGCGTGAAGGTAATGGCGGCAATTTGCGCGACAGTGGCCTCATAGTTGATTAATAAACTGACCATACGCTTGATGAGGCTGGTGGTCTTATTGGATCTTTTTATAATTTTAATGATAGATGGAGGAAATTCTAGATATATTGTCGAAAGTAAACAACAAAGCGGTTTTTACACAGATCCGAATAGTGGTTCGATCGTATTAATATTCAATGCTTCTTTCAGAAACTGTTTCCTTATGATAATTCTTTCATAAAACTGTCAAGTTGTTCTAACGGATAAAAAGGAGTGAGTTAACATGAATTATGAGAAAATGTGGAATGAGTTACTAAAAAAATTGAAATTTGAGTGCGAAAAGGTTAATGGAATTAATGGATCCACTAGAGAAGATCATATCAAATTTAACACTTTATATTCGATTGTTAAAATGATGGAAGATTTAGAAGGCAAAATATAAATAAGACTAGAAGAAAATGGACATGTTTAGAAGTATTGGGTATAAATTGCTTCATTAACATGTCTCATTTTTGTTTCCTATAGATTTTCGAAAACCAGAAATAAGTACAGCAACTCCACGGCGTATGGTCATCAGGATTAACATTTATTCGCATAGCATCTTGAGTTTTAGGTTATCATAAGAAATGTAGTCATGATTGTATAGGAGGGATTACATTGGCCAAACCAGATAATCGGGCGGATAATGAGAGGCACCTGCAAGATCATATCGACCACACTTTTGCTAATTTGCGTGAAGCAGAAGATTACTTGGATGAGCATGCTGATGAAATTACAGCAGATGAGAAGCATGATATTGAAGCTAAAAATGATCGGCGTAAAGAAAGCATCGATGGTTTCATAGCGGAAAAAAGAGACGAAGCTCGACTGTAAGATTATCATTCTTTCTGTGTTCCATACACAACACATGCAGCCCCTTCCAGTTTAGGAATGAGGCTGCTTTATGTATCTTGTACACTAACGAAATAATGTGTCCACGATCCATTTCTACTTCGATTTTTGGGCTGACCGGGATCCCCGTCACAAGAATACGTTGAGCCATGATCCCCCACGATATTAAACTTTCCTTTACTTCCTCACAAGCCGCCATGTACCGATCAACACCCGGATGAATCCAGTTATATTGCAAAAAAACAACGGTTCCAAATCGGACATTTCATATATCGTCCCGAGGGTTTGCGACGTCAGGTTATTTAGATCAATGATGACTTTTGTAAAGCACCGTAGATACTCTTTGTCAGGATGCTTGCAACAACAGTAGCTACGATGACGGTTATGCATGAAGATAATAGTGCGATCTTCCAGTCAAGATGAAAGGCATAAATTAATCCTATCATAACGCAAAAGTTGCCGGTAACATTACAACCAATCATTGCTAATACATGGTGGCTTAATTTCTCCATAGAAAAATTTCTGGCAATTAATGAGTAGGCGATGGAGCCGATGACATTGGCGAATAAGAAGAAAAATGCCAGCGGTGAATAGCCTGTTGCCATGGCTGCAATGGCTTCCACTAATCCGGCAATGATACCCGCCGGTTGTTTGTACATTAAGACAATTAGACCTGTAAAGAATGCCCAGCATGTGCCATTAAGAAGTAAGAGAGTTGGGTCCAAAATACCATCGATACGTCCAGTTACCTGTTCCATGATCACGAATAATATCCCTATGATGACCGAGCCTACTAATGCTTTTGTGTCATATTTGCACCTTACTTTTCGACGCTCGATTTGATCCTTGTAATATTCCTCAGGCGAATACTCTTTGACGATTTCACCGTCCCTAATATAGAAGACTCTATTGGCATAGTTAAGGACTTCTTCAATTCGGTCCATAACTAAAACAACAGTTAGATTCTGAGTTTTATTCAACTGACCCAGCCGCTTATAAAGCTCATAGCGGCCCTGGGGATCAAGTTCGGAGGTCGGCTGATCAAGAATCAAAATAGGGGCATCGAGTGCACCTATAAATAATATATTCATTTGAGCTTACGATAGAGTAATTCATTTATTTTGTCAACAGAAGTTTATGCTCCATTATAAATTTGTCATACATCAAGTTTCAATATTTATTCGGATATCAAGTTTTCTCCAGAAATTGGAGTTATCGTTTTAAAGGGCATCTGTACTTCGGCCTGTAAAAACCTCACCATTTGGTTACCAATACTCTTCGATAATATATTTTGAGTTACATGTAGAACATAGGTATGTCCACTACGGTAACTTTTTAGCGGTTGAACGACAACCGTTTGTTCATCCTGACCATAAACTAGCTGGGTATCAACCATTGTTTCTACCTCGCTAGATTTCTCCGTTACATAAACTGTTTTCTCTGTAACACTTTCCATATCTATGGGCATAGAAAATCTGATCGTCCATTGTTTATTAAGCGAAGTATTTTGGCGTTCTTCCAAGAGTTCCGTAGTGTGATTCCTGAGCAAAGTTACTTTTGATACAGGTTGCTCATTTTTAGGAATTGTAGCTGTGGCAACAGGATAAGTTAAGGCAGGTAACACAATCTTTCCGGTTGCGGGTTTGACCAGGGAATAGGTAACAATAATTTCACTTGCTTCCCATTCCAAACTATCAATACTAATCTCATACCCACTGGAAGACTTTTCACCCCAGGATAGTGTTAGCGATTGGTTATTAATTTGGTAAGTTACACCATCCTCATTCGGGTTGGACCATTTCGTTTTTTCAGGTTCGAATATTGCTTTGCTGGTTCCACTGTCCAGAAAAGAAATCGTCGTATATGGAGGAAGATCAATCGTACCTGCTATATAAGGATAACTTATCACCGTCGGGTATGGGGTATCTGGTTCTGGTTTGATAATTTTTAGAAAGACAATCACTTGTTCAAATCTAGTTTCCTGTTTGACAAATTCGATTGCATAGCCAGGATTGGGGGCCTGACCCAAAGCTATTACAAAAAAATTCCCTTTTTGGTATATCCCCTGTTCTTTTCTACTCTCCTGCACAAACGTCTCCTGTTCGAGGTTAAGAGTTGATTCAGGTATTACAACAAACGAATGATCGGATACGATTTCCTCCTCAGCGGCTAGAACAGTATTGGGCATCTGGAATGTAGTTAATGTAAAAATGAAAACGATGGAAAAGAGGTTAATTAGTAATTTTATTGGTTTCATTTCTTTTTCACTCCAAACCTGTATTCTAAATCTATACCTGAAATAATTTATACTAATTTGTGATAATCGTAATTAGCAAATTAATTCTGACAATTTGAATAACTGACGTGCAAAACTAAGTTGATCAAATGTAAAGCTCAGCCATTGGCTATTCCCCCTTTAGTCGTTTTTTAATCAAATATGGTAATTTAAATACATTATATACCAAATCCCATGATTTGTGAAATTGCTTTGCAAGAAATGGAAATACAAACACTGGACCAACCCAGGGATATGGTCATAATGGAAATCAGAAGTTTAGGTTTCCATCGATAATTAGACAAAGTGGGAACAGTATTCAAGCCCATCCGTCAATGTCGTGATATAACTTAGGCCGCCTGAATGATGTCAGGCGGCCTAAGTTATATTAATCAATTAACTATAATTGACGGCACTGGAATTCGTTTAAGGTTCACTGCAATTCGAATTGATTATAGAGAATTGATTATAGAATGGTAAAAACCTTGTCGAGTCGTGTGCGTTTGATTAGCTCGAATGGAAGTCCTTGAACACCCGCTAGCACAAAAACTCCATTTTTCTTTTTAATACGTTTATTAATGGCCAATAACATTCCCAATCCCGAACTATCGATATAGGCGAGTCCTGAGAGATCCATCCTGACATCAGTAACTCCTTGGTCTATGACTTTTAATAGGTCATCCCTTATCGACGAAGCATCGTAAACATAAATTTTGTCCATTAAAAAAACCCTCGCTTGATTTCCGATAACATCTATCGAATGTTTCATAAACTCTCTCCCTTTACTCCTCCACCTAAACCTTGTAATAAGATAACGCAGGTTTGTGTCATAGCACTGGCCTATTGTGAACTTGCAGATACTAATTCAAAATTGCTGTGGTTTCCTCAGATGTTATTTAAAACTAAGATTCATAGGTATAATTGTAATAGGCCCGGAAACGATTAAAGTTAGGTAAAGTTCAATTCCTTAATAAAAACTTGCATATTCCTCTAAATCATTGTACTGTCACCAGCTAAATCCATTGTGTTGAAAAGTCTTTCCAACTAAAAACAAAGTGGCTCACGGTTTAGAAGAAGTTTCAATATGGAATGTGTAACCAGTATTCCTTTAAATCGGCAGATTTTTATTCATTGTAACACTATAGGTTATTATTTTCAACCAATTTATATTACCGACAGTTTATGAGAAATATGTATATATACCCTTACAATTACTGTAAGGAGGGATAAATATGTCAATCGGAAGAATAATCAGTATGAATATAAAATTTTTTAGGAAATCGAAGCGTTTAACTCAAGAAATGCTTGCAGAGAAAGTTGAAGTAAGTTCAGTTTATATCAGCTACATAGAACGTGGTTCGAAAGTCCCATCATTAGAATTGTTGGAGAGAATTTCCAATGCTTTAGGAGTTAATCCAGCCCTACTCTTATTCCAAGAAAATGATCCTAAAGATTTAGAAATTAAAAAACTTGTTGGTACAGTATCTGGTTTGGAAAAATCCACGATTCAGTTTATTAATGAGATGGTTATTGCATTTTTGAACTTTAAAGATCCTACCCATTCATAAAACAGATATTTGTTGCTTCCATCTGGATATGCTTCGTTTAAATGTAAGCTCAAACGTCCCCCACCTAGTATTCGGTGAGGGGCGTTTCAAACTACGTGAATAAACAAGAAACGCCTACAAAGGCGTTTCTCGTTTTCATTGGGATTACGTAAGACCTATTAGATCTGCGTTGGATTATTGTATTTATATTAAGCGCTAGCCAAGTTTTCATCATCTGTTGATTATTTCTATTTGCATTGCTTGCATGACATCTAAAGCCTTTTGGTTCAGGCTTTCGTCAAAGCTGGCAGTGCAGGAGGCGTCCACAATAATTTCAGCTTCAGGTAATGCTGCTTTCGCTAAAATGGCATTGGATATCACGCAGATATTTGATACAACTCCGATCATTTCAACGCGATCATATTCCATATTAGCAAGGTAAGAAGCTAGCTCTAGTGACCCAAAAGTTGCCTTTTCAAAACGTTTGGTCGTCTCATCACAGAGATCGGCAATTTTACCGTACACATTCCACCCCTCAGTATTCCTGATGCAATGCGGAACAGGTAGATTTTTTCCTTCCTGTGTCTGCAGGTAATTGTCGTTATGAGTGTCTAAAGTAAATACAACTTCATCTCCGTCTTGCTTATACTGTACAATTTTTTGGCCGATTGCTTTTTCCAGTGTTGCCGCTTTGTCAAAGCCTAAGCTGCCATCCACAAAGTCTTTTTGATAATCTATAACAACTAATATTTTTTTCATTCAAATCGCTCCTTCATACGAAAATCAATCTTTCGGACAAATAGCATAGTTATAACACTAACAGTAGTTTGCTTATCTTAAATACGGTAAATTAGGATACAATATTCGTTATGGTAATATTAAGTTCTGTATTTAGATCAACCTTTTTGTCCCCGACCTGTAAAATAGGACGATGCGGATTAATCTCATTTTCCACAACATAACCAATCATACCATTTGAACATTGTACTAAAGAACCAAGTGGAAAAGGTGCAATGTTGCGAACGAACTTGGACACTAAATCTACTTCCAGATGACTACCGGCTATGGAGTAAATATACTCTAAGCCTTGCGCCGGTGCCCATCTGACTCGGTACGGACGATCACTGGTTAAAGCATCATAAACATCCGCTATCGCTACAATTTTTGCCAACTCATGAATGTCCTTTCCCCTCCGGTTGCTAGGATATCCGGAACCATCCAATTTTTCGTGATGCTGTAGAATAACCGCCCGCCCGGGTGCATCCAGAATATCGTCTTCTTTAACCTTGGTAAACCCTTGCTCTGGGTGCATTTTTATCTGGGCAAACTCCTCAGTAGTAAGTTTGCCCGGTTTGTTTAATACCTCCAACGGCACAAAAATCTTACCCACATCATGAAGTAATGCACCCATGCCCAAGCTTTTCAGGCGGGAATGTTCTAAGCCCATAGAAATTCCGGTAACCACGGAGAGCACCGTCACATTCACGCTGTGTGAGTATGTATAATTATCATAATCTTTTAAATCAATTACATTAATCAGCGAATCTTTACGGCTAATCAGTTCCTCAATAATGTCCTCCACCAAAAGACTAACTTGACGGTTGTAATCCTGTTTGCGGGTGAGCGAGGTTTGTGAAATCCCTGTAGCAATTTCGCGAAGGGTATTAACGGCCACATGACGTGTATGTTGGCTAATAACATCCTCTCCCCCCAAAGGACAATGCGGATCATCAATATATACGGAAACTACCAAATGTTCAATCAACCTCTTGATAAAATTTTGCGTTAGCACCGTTTTCTCCACTAGCAACGCTCGTCCTCTGTTATCATAAATGGATCGACCTAGCACATCACCAGGCTTTAGGTTGGAAACATTAACGCAACGCATAAAACTTATCCTCTCATGAACTAGGTACCAACAAAGTTCATATCTCAATCTAATGAGTTATTTCGGAAACTCCCGATGAGTAGACACTTGTCTGACAGCTAAATTATAATTATCAATTAGAGCATTCTACGTCTTTCCCTTTATTTCCTCCTTTGATCGTGGAAATAATCCAAAATAAAACAAAATCCAAACCGTTTAAAAAACGATCTGGAAAAATCATGGGTCAACAGTCATCCGCTCCTGCAGCTTCCCGTATTGTAATTTTCTATTACTAATCTGAACCAAACTTTTCTAACTATCATTTGTAAATTAGAAATTGGACTGTTCGGATTTGATTTTCATTGAATATTGCGATAAACAGATCTCCGGACACGGAGATTTGTTTATTTTATCTCAAGGTTTCTTAAGCTAGCTTTGAAACAGGTGTTTCGATCAATGCATCTGGAGATGTTGTAACTGCTCCAGCATCCATGTTCGTAGCAGGAAAGAGTCTGGCTAGATTCACCCAAGACGGAACTAAGAAAGACCGCGCACCAGTCTACTTCTATGCTGTAGATTCCTATGGCACAAAAGCAATGCAACTAGCTCAAATCCTAAAAGTTGGTGAAAAGAGCACAGCCACGGATGCAGAGTTTAATGTCGATCAATATGGATTAATTTCCGGTACCGAAGCAGTTCCAGGAACTTATGTCACACTTAGCGGTGTTACTACTAACGGATTAGTTAAAACCATTAAGATTGTGTTCACAGCTGGCGAGTAGTTACTCCATTAGTAAAATAATTAAACTAGATGTTCAGTAATTGACAGCCACAACAACAAACTTTTAATAGTTTGAGAAGGACAGCTGCGAGCTGTCCTTCTCTTTAGTATTGCATCTGCCTATCTATCAACAGAGGCTCATATTTTATTAGTTAAATACTATCGTTCAATATATACTGAGCTCATGTTCCCGTAAAGTCAGTGAACTCGTTCAACTAAAGTTGAACATCGAGTCTTCGGTGAGGGGGACTCTACCCCCACCGAAGCAGAATAAGGTGTACCACTCCCACTTGTAGAAGTGGGAGTCTTACGATTTGGATCAAAAGAATATTATACCGACCACTGCAGTAGCGGCGATAAAGGTGAATGTACCCATTATTACCCTTTTCTGGTTTAGTACATAATATCCGATACCTATAATTATAATAGCTTTTAGCAATGTAAAGGATATGAGAGTATTGCTTATCTGATATAAAGGCTTAATGCCAATAATGTATGCAGCGCTAATAAGCAGACCAAGCACAGCTGGTCTAACTCCCATCAAAAGAGCATTTACATATCTGTTCGTTTTAAATTGAGCATAGAATTTAGTGATAATCACAGAAGCAGTAAAGGAGGGAAGACAGAGGGCTATAGTTGCAATCACTGCACCCAGAATACCTGCAACTTTGAAGCCAATATATGACGATGAATCGACAGCAAAGGGCCCGGGTACAACCTGAGCGATAGCAATAACCTTGACATAGTCAGCCAACGATACCCAATTATGGGATACCATCTCAGTTTCGAAGAACGGAATCATAGCATAGCCGCCACCAAAACTGACAGTTCCAATTTTCAGAAAAACGAGAAATAACTCAACGAACTTCATGTCCCTTTACCTCCACACTCATAATGTACAGATTCTTGCCAAAGCCAAGCAAAGCTATGAGCAGAAGAATCAAAACGACATTAAAGTTAGTAAAGAGTAGCAGGACAGTAGACAAAAGGGCCAAGATTATGTCAGAGAAATGTTTGACAGATGTTTTCCATGTTTTCTTGACTGAATTAAGAATTAAAGCAGTCACTCCCAAAAGGATTCCTGTAAAAGCTTTGTGGACAATGATATTATCCGTAAATCCCCATATTACAAAGGTCAGGAGAAGTATCAAGAAAAAAGTTGGTAGGATTGAAGCAAATGTTGCAATCATAGCGCCTTTAATCCCCTTTTTTCTATAACCAATCATCGTCGCTGAATTGACAAAAATAATTCCTGGTAGGGTTTGAGAGATAGCCATGATATCGGTCAACTCATCATTGTCCACCCATTGTTTCAATTCAACAACTTCTTTTTGCAATATGGCTATGACTGCATAGCCTCCGCCAAAGGCTAAACAACCGATTTTGAAAAATGTGATAAATATCTGCAGAAATATGTTCATATTTTCTCTCCGACTTCTCATTGTTTTATATAGCAAAATCATGTTTTAAACTTTAGAGAAAAATTTTTTTCAATCGCTTTCGCCACTTTAATTCAAAACTCTTCCCTGCAATCTATAATAATTTGCTCTTTCCTCACTCAGGAAATTCTCTGCGGTTGGTGAAATGACCAAGGCCCATCAACGGAATTCAGACCATTATTATTTATATATACTATCATTTTCTTCTTGGTGTATCAATAGGGCAAATAACTTCATTAGCCTTACTCATATTCAAAGAACCCTTCCATACAATACTTAGATATTGATAATGTATTTCATCTGTTCTCTTTGAAACTGTTTCCTCTCCCCTAAGCGATCTTCATATAATTTTAAATCCTGTTTAACAAAACTACTTCTATTACTCTGGCACTTTTCCATAAAAGCGATAGCATCTCCCTTTGTCAATTTTGAATATCCATCTTTTTGTTTTTCCATCTTCCTCACTAAATGTACGTTTTTCAACGCGAAATCTTTCATTTCCTGATGATCTTCCCAAACATATTCAAAAACGTCCTCTCTCAGCAAGGTTTCATAAGGACTAACACTTATCAGCTTTCTAGTACAGTTAGTTCCTGCTATGCCCTTATAAGCATTTATCATATCGCAGCGATCTTCAAATAAATCCATATTCATGCCTAGATCGGTGAGCTTAGATAAGGATAATATATCTATGTATACCCTAAAATAATCTTGCAGTACTTTATCTCTCATAGCGAAGACATGTTTACTTTTCATGTGTTCATTAGGATTGATGAAATTTTTCAATGCAGAGATATATTCAATTCTAGGGATCGAAAATGCCAGTGATGCGTAAATACTTGGAACAAATGATTTTAAAAGAGTATCTGGAGTTTGCTCAACCCCCTTTTTAAACTTATCGATTTGGGTAGTCAATGTAATATCGTCCATTGGATTTCCGTATTTCAACAGTATTATAAGGGGCATTAAGTCTTGAAGCATATATAATTGATTAATGTATTCGGTTGGTATTGATATAAGTTCGAAATCAATATCTATGAGATCCTCCAGTTCATAGGTGACAATTTTATTCAATTCGTAGGCATACCTCTGGGGATTCATCCCCTTTTTTATAAGTAGATCTCTCTTTTCTTGCAAAAAAACGTTAGCATTGTCAGTGATATATATGATCAGAAAATTGTTTGGGTCAATTCCCCTACCTTGGAAAGCACCAATAATAGCATTTTCGATTTTGTATTGCTTCAAAATAGGAATGATGGCTTTCACTTGTTCCGTCATTGTTTTCTTCATATTCTACCCACGTCTTCTTTCCCGGTTAATATTTTTCTATAATATTATAATATGTATAGACAAGAATTGAAAATACTTAATTGCTCTGTTCAAAAGAGAAACTTGTACAGGTGATCTTAGAAATTTAAGTTATCGACAACGAATTGTTTCTAGCTTTATTTTCCTAATATATAAGATATAACCATATTAGAATATCTAAATTTGAGCACAATAAATTTTGAATGTGATAAATCCTAATTCATCCTACACTAGAGATCGTCCCTAGTGTAGGTATCTTAATGGAGGTTGAGCTCATGAAGACGGACACTCTTATTTCAAAACTTAATTGGTTTTACAGTTTAGAACTGAATCAAGTAGACTTATACAACGCTCAAAGCAAAGCCTTTAAAGGAAGATATTGCGGTATTGTCTTTGAACGTTGCGCATATATCGAACAAAATCATGTGGAAAATATCGGAAACAAGATCAAAGAACTTGGTGGCAAACCTACAGTTTTAGGCGATATTATTTCGCCTATTATCGGTAAGGTAGCTGGGGAACTTATATCCATGACAGGTTTAGAAGATACATTGGCAATCAATATCCTGATAGAACAAAAAGCCATGAAAGATTATAACGAATTAATTGAGAAACTGCATCAAGATAAATACGGTGATAAAGAGATGACCAAAATCCTTCAACATAATTTTGTTGATGAGCATTTGCATACCGAATGGTTTCGAACCAAAATAATTGCCATAAAACAATACGAATTCACTGCCAAGCATTTTAGTGCTCGTACCGAGATGCACCCTAAAGGCCAAAAGAACGAAGCTTTCTATGAAGACCATTATCGAGCAACCCCTAAAAGGACAAGGCTTGTTAAGCCTCGCCCAATCAAAACCGTTAAATGGTAGTTTTTCACTCAATTATTTTCATCAGTGCAGATTGACTATTTACTTGTTCACTTAGCGCTACCAATATTTAAGAATACAATCATGAACTCTTAAACTAATAGCTTAAATTTTTGTAATAATGTATCCTGATTAAGAACATATCGATTTCCTGTAGACACTTTAATGTCCATAATGATAATCTAATTGTGAGTAAAGTCACATAGGAGCGAAGGAGGTTAAGACAAAAATTTGGTGATTCAATGTTAAATTTTACTTTTAAATATTTTATAAAGCTCTCTTGAAAGACCGCAAAGAAATTTAATCGTTATACTATAAAATTGTGTTAGCAAAAACTTTAAGAATTTTTGGACGTTCTAACGATACTTGTGTAATAGAAATAGAAATTTTTATCCAAGTCGTAAGACTCCCACTTCTTCTACAAGTGGGAGTGATACACCTTATTCTGCTTCGGTGACGATAGTCTCCAGTACGATAGTCTCCAGTGGAGATTATCGCCGAAGCCGTGATCCCAATAGGAATACTTACCAGCGTAGGATAGAGTATCGCCGAAAGCGCACAACCCTTAACAAATACTAAACGCTGTAGAATTAGTATCGCCGAAGTGCACGGCCGTATACGAATACTTCGCGCGTAGGATGACTTACGTCACCGAAGACTCGATGTTCAACTTTAGTTGAACGAGTTCACTGGGATGTTTTAATGTTTGTTACTTACTTTTCCGTAAAGCGAAGGAAGGGTTTTTATTGAATAAGTTACTTATCATTGATGATGAAGAGCATCTGTGCTGGGCTCTCAATAAAGGCCTCCGCCAGGAAGGATATCAGGTGATAACTGCCACTCGAGGGAAAGAAGGCCTTGAATTAATTAAGAATGAAACACCTTCATTGGTTATTCTTGACCTAAAAATGCCTGAAATGGACGGGTTAGAAGTATTGGTTAAAGCCAGAAATCTCATTCCAAAGCTTCCAGTAATTATGATTACAGCCCATGGTTCGATTGACACTGCCATCGAAGCTATGAAACTGGGAGCAATTGACTATATTACTAAGCCCTTCGACCTTGACCAGCTCAAGATAGTCGTAAAAAAGGCTTTAATGGTTAGTCGTTTACGGGAAGAAGTTGTATTTTTACGAGCTGAACTAAACAAAAAGCACGGCCAAATTTTAGGCAACAGCCCTGCGATTCAAGAAGTTAATACTCTAGTCGAAAGGGTAGCCGACAGTAATGCCACAGTATTAATTACTGGGGAAAGCGGGACAGGCAAAGAGGTTACTGCACTTTCGATTCACAACCTAAGCTTTCGCCGGGAAAAACCATTTGTGCCAATTAACTGTGCCGCACTACCAGAGTCATTACTGGAAAGTGAATTGTTTGGCCATGAGAAGGGAGCTTTCACAGGTGCTGTAGCCCGAAAAGTAGGTCGTTTTGAATTGGCTGATAAAGGAACACTTTTCTTAGATGAGATCACTGAAATGCCACTGTCTATGCAAGTAAAATTGCTGCGAGTCCTTCAGGAAAGGCAGTTTGAAAGGGTCGGAGGTACCGATAGTATTAAAATTGATGTAAGGGTTATTGCAGCTACTAATCGTGTTCCTATGGATTGTATTAAAAACGGGACTTTCCGTGAGGATCTGTTCTACCGCTTAAATGTTTTGCCGATTCACGTTCCCCCCTTACGGCTAAGAACAGAAGATATCCCCTTATTGACCTTGCACTTTCTTCAAAAATTTAACCCCTCTCAAGAACAAATAGTCTCTCCAGCAGCTATGGCGTTACTAATGAACTACGAGTGGCCTGGGAACATCCGAGAGTTACAGAATGTGATTGAAAGATCTGTTATTCTCTCTCAAGGAAATGACATCAAAGTACACCATTTACCAAAGGAGATTCAAAAAATCAAAAACATAGGAAACACTGGAAACGTAACTGATCAAGGTTTGATTCTTAATTTCCCGGACAAGGGGATTTCCTTTGATGAGGTCGAAAGGGAGCTAATTCTTAAGGCTCTTGAGAAAAGTACTGGGAATCAAACTAAAGCGGCCCAACTACTAGGCCTTACTCGATCTGCACTTCTTTATAGGGCTCAAAAATACCAAATAAAGTTATAACAAAAAAACGTAAGTTTTCTCTGAATAGTATAGAAAAACCGAGGCCGTAGCTTGGATTTTGCTACGGCGCCCGGATTTGATTATAGCTTCATTGATGAAAAAACATTATAATGCTTGTTCATCACAATGCCATAGCCAATTACCGAAGAAAACCAAGAACTCCCAAGTAAATTTCAATGTACCCATATTTATCACCCTTTCTTTAAAATTAAGACGGTTAGGAAAATTATCTAAATCCCTAAATTTTGAGTGAACTTTGTCATAGTTTTTATGGATTGAGTACTAAGGATATATGATTGAAATAGTTATACCTTATGGCCAAGAAATTACTCTTCAGACCATTGCACCTCTCCCAGATAAGCTTATCAAATCCATATTTTCAGAGTATCCTTGTTTTCAATGATCCTCTCGGCAATCCTTGTTGCAATATCACGATAATAATTTTCGCTATCTTCCCAATCTTTTAAGTTCTTACCACTCTTCGTTACTCGACGATTCAAGGGAATCCAATTTGTTCGGGTTATATCAAAGTTCGCAATTGATCTTTCAAATTCATTACCTAAGTTAGTAGTGCTCCAATACTTAGGCCCATTTTCTGGTCGTCTATCAAAAACTCGCCTTACAAACTCATTTGTAATGGTACCGAAAGTAAATAGAAGTTTGGGTTGATATTCGAGAACACTTTCCCTTAACATCAAAGTTTCTTTAGCTACTCTTGCCGTCCAACTATTTGGTGTTTTAGGAACTCTTCCGATATCGCTAACGGCATTCCTAATGTAAATATTTCTACTATCAATTCTTGCATGTAGTTTACGAAATACCTGGTCCTGAATCTCATACATTATTGGAGCCCAGATATCGTAAATATCATTGGGATATTTGGAATTAACTAAGAGCCAAATCGGACAAGATCTATCTCCGGATTCTTTTTCCATTCTATCAACAAAAGTTGGATAAATATTGAGTACTAAGCTAGACAATCGAATTCCACCTTTCATTTAAAATAGTCCTTAATCCACTTTAATTGTGCAAAGAACGTCCAATCAAAATAATATTACCCCACTACCAATATGGTACCAAAAGTGCATAAGACAGTTTACTTACTACCTTAGAATTGGTCTGACTATTACTTGCTCTAAATTATCCTTGTTTATAGAGTGGAATTTCCTCATCACTTCTACAATCAGCTTACTCACTTCAATCTCATTATGAACATTGCAAGAATCAAACACTTTTTGAACCCAATCGATGAATTGATCAGTAGTCATGAAAATTACCTCCTATGTGTAACTATTATATTTAGGAGACCCATGAACCTTATTGGTTCGACATGTATGAAATAAATGAATGAATGAATACTTACCTTTCGTTTTTCTGATTGCTACTCAGGTAATTATTAATGCAAATATCATGCCAACAGTTATGCTCGTTTTTCAGATAAGTTTTGTGTGTTTTCAGACATCTTAATCTGCGAATGAGCAAATACTTAGAGTTCAAACCTACCTGAAGAACTTGTAATTCCTGATTTGTGTACTTTAGAACAGCAGGTATTTTCAAACTGCTTATTTTCAAACAGTTGCAAGTGAATTGTCTGATTTCGTACTACGGGAGGCTTTGACTTGTTAAGAATTTTTAAAAATAAATCCTTCGCTACTCAAATAATGTTTACTATTTCAGCTATCGTGTTAATCCCCATCCTGGTGATGATGTATGACATATCTTTTTCTGGTGTCAAAGATGAAATGCTGTTAAAAACGAAGGAAGAGCGATTGGGTACTATGGTTAACGCCACTGTTCAGAGCTTAACGGAAGTTTTGAACCTTTCAAATGTAGAATCTAACTCCCCCCTTCCTTTTAAGGATATGGGCATAATCGCCAATGCCTTTGATAAAATTGCTAAACCATTGGCAGATGGAAACCCAGGAGTACGACTGGGTCTATTCATTCCTGAAACAAACGACCTTTACGTTTATGGGTTTCTCCACCAATATCGGCCTCAAACACCCGAAGAAATAAAAGCAAGAGAGTCTCGAATATTGGACGAAGCCTCCTCAGGTCTAGTAGCTGTTGATGCTACAAAAAAGCCACTTTCTCGTATCACCGGTTCACTCGGAAACCAAACATTTGAATATTTAATGCCAGTGATGCAGCAGGGAAAACTAATTGCCATAGCCTGGGCAGACGAACAGGTTCATCCAGTCTTTGCTCAGAGTAGGCAATTCAGTCTAATCACTCGATACCTAACCCTTTTGGGACTGATCTTTGGCCTAGGGGCGGCTCTTTATGTCATTCATAACTTGGCCTCCGAAGTACAAATGATCACAAAAGGAATCTTGAGTATGCAAGAAGATAGTGACATAAGGCTTCCTCCCATGCCGGGGGAAATCGGAGAAGTTGTCCAAGCCATTAACAATATGGCCGATAACCTAAAGGAAAAAAAACGACTGGAAGAAGAATTGATGCGCTCCGAAAGACTCATAGCGCTTGGTCGCCTCGTTACTGGAGTTGCGCACGAATTAAGAAATCCTTTGGGGATTGTTAAAGCGACTGTCCAGGTTATGGAGGGAGAGTTTAAAACCCAACAAGGGTTGAAGGAATACACTAAGGTTATTTGTGAGCAAATAGATCGTGGCAATTGTGTTATTAAAGAGTTGTTGGATTTTGGCCGTCCTAACAAACCTCTCGTTAGTCCCACCGAGTTGAATAGTTTATTGGAATCCGTGCTTACCTTTACCTATCCAATGTTACGGCAAAATAAGATAACGCTTGAGAAGATGTTTGACTCTAATCTTCCTCTGGTAAACATCGACATGGATCGAATGAAACAAGTTTTTGTTAATTTAATTTTAAACTCCATTCAAGCAATGCCTGGTGGGGGTAAACTTATCATCAAATCAATCGAAACTGAAGAGGCCATTGAAGTAAATTTTATCGATTCTGGTTCCGGAATCGAGGCCGATGATCTTCCACGTGTTTTTGATCCGTTTTACACGACAAGAGACGATGGGACTGGTTTAGGCCTGTCAATCAGTTATCAAATCATTCACATGCACATGGGCAAAATTTGGGTTTCCGAAACTTCCCCTCAAGGAACTACTATGGCGATAAGTATACCCAAATCGTACCAACTTGCTATAAATGACGATTCCATCAAATGACTTCTTTCATGACCTTACGCATTTTTATTAATCCTACCTAAAAGGTTGTAGTCTTATGCTCCTATCCTGTATAAACAATTGATGCATTAACGTACTATCTTTTAAGAAAACTCGGCTAGTGCCCAGCCTAAAGGCTGGGCACTAGCCGAGTTTTCTTTTCTATCAGATCCATTGACCAAATGAGCCTTGAATTAATACTGGCGGTTAATGAATCTTCAGTTTTTGTTATGGAGGATAATCGTAATAATAGTGATGACTCAAGAGTATGGGGATTTCTACCTATTCAAAATATAACTGGCCGGACTCTATTTCGCTATTGGCCAATCAATCAAATCGGTGCTCTTGCCCGTTAGGCAAGAGCATTTTCTTCTGTATTAAAGTTTCCAGTTCTCCAGGAAAAGGAACAACCTTTGTTATTAGTTTGCCAAATCAAATAACAATTTGTAAAATTTTCCACTTCAAGTCTCTCTTTCTGATCCAGTTGCTTTCACAATCTGGCACCCCAGAGGTCTAGCAGAACTTACCATAGACGTTGCATGAGCGAGCAACCCTTCTCGACTAATCCAGACTAACCTTGTCTTATTCCCCAGTCGCTCATTTTGGCGATTCTTTCCTATGGGATGATATACGCGCATAATCATCTTTTGCAACCAAGCAATTCCACGACTGTTCAAGGTGTCGGGTAACTCTTGAACTGTAAATCCAAAACCTTTAACTCCACGATAAAGTAATGTCTCGGCCAAAAAAACATTTATGTTAGCATAAGACGGGGCATTCGCCACATACCGAGCCAAATCCGGCAGGGATGTGCGAGCTTGGTGTAAGGCCCTAATCGCAGTTTTCTGGGTATCTAGCCCTTTGGCTTGAAGCCGAATATTATCCAGATGGATTTCTGCCACAGAGTCTCCTTTTTCCGCTAATAACTTCCCATCTTCAGCAAAAAGATTAGGTCCTTCATACACTGTTTTTTCTAAACGGAAGATATTGGTCGCATCAATTCGCTCTACACGATGCCTTTTCGCATAGTAATGCTCCCACGTTTCCCACCCTCTAAACAACAACCTTTGCCCACATGACCAGTTAGGAAATTCTAAGGGAACAAAGGGTAATTTCAACCCTTGAACGATCCGATCAGCCAACTGTTCCAAAGCGATTAGCGTATTTTCGGGAGCACCGCTTTCCCCGCCACTGTCATGCAAAACTATGATTGCCCCCTCGTTAACCTTGCTTAGTATCCGAGCTGTGATTTGTTCTGGCGAGCGTCGAGACTCCCAATCATGCCCCTCAACATTCCATAAGACCGCTCTCATCTTATGCTTTTTCAGCCACCGCCAAGTCATGAGGTTGAACGTCCCCCAAGGTGGGCGCATCCAGGTTATTTTATTCGCAGTAAGCTGTTCCAATAGGTGAACGCTTTCTGTCCATTCACGTGCAGTTTTCCAAGGTGAGGAGAACCATGCATAGCGATGAGTGAGAGAATGTACCCCAATCTGATGTCCTTCTGCTTGCATTTGCCGAATAAGTTCCGGATACATTTTCGCCTTTTCGGCAACTACAAAGAAAGTCGCAGAAATGTTTTGTCGTTTTAAAACCTCAAGCACTCGTGGGGTAACTATCGGATCAGGTCCATCATCCAATGTAAGAGCCACCCCCGGGCTAAACTGGCGCTTCCAACTTCCCAAGCCCAAGCGATGGAGGAAGAAATCAGGGATAACTGTATATGATGCTATTCCTACCAGAGCACAAAATAATAAGACATATACCCAACTCATACTTTGTCTCCTCTCTCTTTGATTTTTGCCCTTCGCCCCCGCCCCAAGTCCTTGGGATGTTCAGGATAGTCGACATGTCCACAAACCCACGATGCTTTGCACATGATTGTTGTCTCGAATTGAACCTAAACCCAGTGCGTATTCTACTATATTGGTGATTTTCGCTTATTTAGGTAATACCCTATTCCCCAAAACATAATGAGCGCGCCAAACCCCAGAACAAGCCAAAGCCAAGTCGCTTGAGCGACACCTAAGAATACAAGAGCTGTGCCCACATAATAAGGAATCATCGATAGAGCAGCAGTCCAAAGATAGGTCCAAATCCTCATGGATGGCATGGCACCAGCTATGTAATTAACTGCAAAGGCGGGAATCGGTAGTAAACGAGCCACTAATAAACCCAGTGACCCTTTTCCCTCGACCCAATGATCGACTAAGTTGAACCGTTCCTGGGAAATTATTTTTTGCATAAATGTCTGCCCATATAAGTGAACTAGAATAAAGATGACCAGGGCGCTTAATGTGGAACCAACCCATGCAAAAAGAACTCCCTCATAAACTCCAAAGATTTTCAGAAACATAACCACCAAACCTTCAGAAGGTATTGGAGTCATACAAAGAGCTGTCATCAGTAATATAGCAAAAATAGCGCCCCACGCACCCCATGCCTGAATAACCGTGGAAATCTGATTCCTTCGATCCAAATAGAAAAAAGCTACAATCAGTATACAAAAAGCAACGATGATTACACCCGTCCAGCCATACTTGCGCAAATTATGGTGGTCTCCCAACGTCTGCATCATCAATCCTTCTCCCCTTTTATCCAAATCGTAAGACTCCCACTTCTACAAGTGGGAGTGATACACCTTATTCTGCTTCGGTGACGATAGTCTCCGGTACGATAGTCTCCAGTGGAGAGTATCGCCGAAGCCGTGATCCCGAAAAGAGTACTTATCGGCGTAGGATAGAGTATCGCCGAAGCGCACGGCCCTAAACGAATACTTCGCGCGTAGGATGACTTACGTCACCGAAGACTCGATGTTCAACTTTAGTTGAACGAGTTCACTAGCTACAGAAACCAACAGTATCCCGATTTTACACGTTCGGATGCTATGGAAATCTGATCCTCGTTAAGTATAGTCCCCTAACTTGATCCTTATTATAATTGACTAAAGAACCCCTCGCGAAGTTCCTTAAAAATAATTATCTCTTATAGCTGAGTAGGTTGACTTTTTTGTTACCCTTCCTAAAGGCGCCTTTACACAGTTTATCCAATAAGCGATGTAAGGAAGATGATCAATTCGCTGCCTTTCTATAAAGCTGAATGGTTAGGGTATCTCCTTCTATGAAACTACGGATTGAGAGATAAGCATCTGTTATATTTCTAAATCTAAAGTCAAGTACTGGAAATGCTACCGTTGCATCCTGTCCAGGAGGAACATAACTTATCGGCAAGGTATGATGGTGTCTTTCGAGAATTTCCAAATGTGCAAGATCTACGGCATTATAAAGAGTGGAGGAAACTTGGCAGACTCCTCCTCCGAGCCCAGGGGTAAAGGTGCTTCCTTCGATGATCAGCGCCTCTTGATAACCCACTTCAGCAGTTCGTTCTCCAACACTCCCATTGAAGGAGAACCGTTCTCCGGGCGCTAATAATTTTCCATCGAGAGCCTTTGCAGCAAGTCGAATGTTCTCCGTACGATTAACCTGGCTAGTGTCAAAGTAAGTAGAGTATTGAGCGACTGGCATTGGTTCTTTGACAGTAAGATTAAGTTTGATTGCTTTGCCATATCCGTCTACAACTCCATCATAAACCTTAGACCCTATACTTTTGGTATCGACAACCTTAGGATTCCACTGAACAGGCACATCAATAGAATCACTGTCGTAAAGCTTAGCTTGAACAGTTGGAGGTAAAGAATAGTCTTCATTTTGAGTAACCGTTGCAGTTATATCGGCTATAGAATAAATACTCGTTTCTTTCACTGATCCCGAAATCAAGTCTTGTGAGCTTTTCATTATCTCATCCGATACAACTCCTTTGCCGCCAAAAGAAACTAAGTTCGGACTTAAATGGTTTGCATAAAGTTTTACGAAGTAACTGGCTACTGATTTTGGCAATGTTGGTACGGAAGGGTCTATCAATATAATGGGATTTCCATTTTTGGCTGCCACAACACTACCTGCTAAAACATCAGCAAAACCGTAACCTGTGGCTAGATATAATGTCGATGGATTCGGTGCAAGGGTTTCTGAAATGATAACATTTGTATCAAACCGAGATTGTCCAGTTAACCGTTCGACTTTGGCCTGTGGTAATAAACTACTTATTTCGGATTCTACAGTGTCTAAAATCACTCCTACTCCCCCAGTTATGTATACTTTCAAAGGCTTCCTTTCCAGTAAAAAGTTTTTTATTTCTTGAGGGAGTGCATCGTGAGGACATAACAGTATCGGCCAGCCTTTATTAGCAGCAAAACTCGAGATGCTTAATGCATCAGGATATTGTTCTCCGGAGGATATCACTACTGTGGATACAGTTATGTCATTAAGTGAACTGGCTATCTTATAAGATGTATCATACCTATCCAGACCAGCAATTCTAACAACATTTTTGAATCCAAGGTCATTAAGTTTTGTCTGGAATTCCGTACCTATTATCCCAGCACCGCCAATGATATAAACCGCTCCAGTTGAATCAAGATGTTGAATGACATAATCAAACGCATCCTTAGAGTTTTCGACAGAAGAATCAACTAATAGTATAGGGGCTTCCTTTTCATAGGCTAGAACACTTGCCGATAAAGCATCCGCAAATCCGTTTCCTGTTGAAAGGATTACGTTCTTAACCTTTCCTTTGCCATAATACTCAGAGATAATCTTGGCAGTCTCATATTTCGTCTGTCCGGAAAGCCTATTAATGCTAATAATTTGTGGTGAGTCAGTATCTGAACTTAGATTAGCAGCGAAAGCTGGTGTTCCTATAAAAATGGTGCAACATGAGATTAAGATAAATGCAATTATCTTTCTTTTCGTCATATACTACACTCCTTCAAAATTGTATCCGGATAATTATCTCATGTTGAAGGGGTGAAGTATGTCGGAAAGAGCACCCTATATACGTACTTTTTAATAACAAAAGTGTCTCATTAAAACGAATGACGAACCTATTATCTCAGAATCGAGAATTCTGTACGAGAAGTGCATTTGAAAGGGCCAATGTTAGGTTTAGGTTTGGTTTAGCTCAAGCCAAAAAGAGCCGCCCCTGAGGGTAGCTCTTTGAGTTGCTCATAAAGCCCGCACTTTTTTCTCAAGTAAATGATCATGGTTTATAAGGTGTAGACTTTGGCCTGAACTATTAAAACAGGGCATTAAATTCATGTAATTCATCGGCATCCATATTTCGTACATTATTCTGTTGTGGAAATTGCTGGTTTTCTACTTCATCTTTATATTTTTTAACTGCTTCAAAAGTTAAATTTTTATAATCTGCATATTCTTTAACATGAACAAGTTTTCTCGGGGTCATACCAAGCAAATCATTAAATACTTGAACCTGTCCGTCGCAATATCTACCCGCTGCAATTCCAATCGTTGGTATCATTAAGTGTTCAGATATTAATCCTGCAACTTCTTCTGGAACCATTTCTAATACAAGTAACTTTAACCCCAATCTCTGGAGGCTTTGTGCGCTTTCATACAGTTCTTTGGCTTGTTCAAATGTTTTTCCTTGCATGGATACTTTTTCATGAGTCTGTGGAGTAAATCCAAGATGCCCAATAACATCAATATTATTTTTTGTTAGGTACTCAACAACCTTCTCCTCTCGTCCTTCAAGCTTAACCGCGTCTGCACCTGCATCAATAAACAACTGAGCATTTTGTAAAGCTATTTCATTTGTTTCATACGACCTATATGGCATGTCGGCTAGTAGAAAAGCTTTCTCAACTCCTCTTCTGACTGCTTTTAGGTGATGAAGCATATCTTTCATAGTTACTTCGGTGGCACTCTTATATCCCAGAATATTTGTACCAACGCTATCTCCAACTAAGATAATGTCGATCCCGGCCTTCTCCTGAATTACAGCAGTAGGGTAATCATAACAAGTTAGCATAGTAATCTTTTGTCCCGCTTTTTTCTTATCTATCATAAAATCTATCGTTTTCTTCATACACGCATCTTCCCTTCTTATTGTGATTTTCCGTAATTTAGCCATCCTTTCAGTCCTCATGACATAAATAAAGAAAAGCCCCCCGACATAAGTCAGAAGGCATAATGGTATAGCAAAGCCCCCCTTCCGTCTCAGTCCCTCTTCAGGTACAAGCATTCGGGAATAGATCCACTTGCCTGCCTTTGGCAACATACCGGTATGGTCATTTCTAGTACCATCCGGGTTGTCCTAAAGCAGAAGCCAAATATATTTTTATGCTATCATATCGCAATCATCGGATCAACCTTTTTCCATCACTCCCCACCAATTGACAGGTCTTTTAACCGATCGGGTCCCGAAGATAGCAACTTAAAACCAAATTTCATTAACTGAACGTCATCGTGCCTGATTCTGTCCAGTATCTCCTCATTTAAATCCATTTCTTCATACAGGGAAGGGTTATTCATTAAAAAACTTCTGAATTTGTCCAGATCATAGCAGGTCATAAAGAAAAGTTTAATAATTTTTTCATCAGTTTCCCGGTCGCCGGTAAGTTTTAATTGTTCAGGTATCTCGCTAAACCCCTGTTCCATTTCTTCGTAGATCTCTAAACCCTGGTCACGAACCCATTCCTTTATGGTTTGTGCCTTTGTCTCATTTAACCCGTGGCAGCGGGAACTTTCAAAAATAAAAGAATATTTCCCCTCACCCAGCATGTCCACCGGCGCAATCCGGCAGGACCAGGGTCGCTCCCGGTAAACCCGACATCCCTTTGCTGTGATGAAGGGACATTTCAAGTTATCCTCCTCGGACATCTTGATTTGAACAATGGAAAAGCCCGTGTGATGTACATGTACCTTAATGGTATATTTCTCCAGAAATTCTCCTGAAGAAAGGCCCAGGAAATTTTTCATCCGCAGGACATCGTAAGGAGTGAGATATATATTGATGTCCTGGCAACATTTTTTAAAGCAATCCAGCCCATCATGGCAATGAAATTTAAACTCGCTGTCTTCATCCAGGACTAAATCTCGGTGATCCATAAATTTGCCCCCTTTCAAATCCCTTATTATTATAAATTATCTTCCGGGTATAAGATAGTTAAATAACAAGGTTATTTGTTGGAGTAGGTAAGAGTCACACCTTTCCCCATCTTCTCGAAGATATGCTGGCTATTTCAAGTTGTGCAAATACATAGACCTCCATGTACCGGGACAAAATATCTCCAATATTCAATGTAGAGGAGATTAAACAAATGAACAAAGTTGATGGCGAATTAATGAGCAAAGAGGCATTTCTTAATAATGCCCCGTACACTAAAGAACCATATGAAGGAATTCTGGTCAGTGCAGATACTAAAAATAATCAGTATAAAATCGCTGTACAGTTAAGTGAAAATCAGGTATTGCTCGTAGATAAGGTAAATGATAAGGAAGTTCAAGAACGGTTACACCAGTGGATACCGCGTGTCAATGAAATTCAGATACAATACGGTGTTAATAATGATCTAGAAAACTATTCAAAGTCTTAATTTGTGCCTATTTATATATTCTCTTTAGAAGCTTCAAACTTGTCTATCTTCCAAGTTCCCTTCACCGTTTTTACTAATAGTGTATAAGTAGTGCTAAAAGGAGTTCCTGCGCTAATTCGATTTTTCTTATTGTTCTTTTTGTTTAGCTCTTTAAAGTATTTATCGTCAGCACTTAATACAGTGGTCCTTACGTTATAAACTAGCACAGCTTGCTCCTGGTCTGCACTAATAGTAATCGAGAGAAACTCACAATCTTCATACTTGGATTTAATCTTGTTTTCGTTAAACAATTTAATGGTGTTTTGCTCATCATTGTTCTTGATGAGCTCTATAAGGTGGTCCACTGTATAAAGATGATACTCCGCCCTACCATCCAAGCGCTCAAAATCGCGGTCGGTTAAAGCTTTTGCAAAATCTCTTGACAACCTTTTTATTACTTGTTCATCCGTTGTATCATCCATTAAATCCGCTGCCCCAGTGACGTCTTGACTGCAGTTGTTATTAATAGTCCTATCCGAAACTGGCAGAGATCCTTGGATTACTGCTAAGGCCTTTTTTATAATATTTAGCTTGTTCATTTGTCTCCTTCTTTCACGGCTATTAAATAAACTAAAGCCTATATAGCTTATGAACAATAGGAGAATTCGGAAACTTGGGCGAGATCATCTCTAATGTTGCAAACCCAAAATAATAATACCGGTGACAATTAAATTAATCGCCGCAACTCTATTTACCGATTTTTGGAAATTATTATTTAGAAATCGAGCTGCTTTATTAGCGAGCAAAGTATAAGTAATATCATTTAATAAACCAATGCCTAGATAAGTTGTTCCCAAAATTATTAGTTGTGGCAAAAAATCTCCATTTTTACTTACAAATTGAGGCATGAAAGCCGCAAAAAATATGAGACTTTTTGGATTTAAAACGGTTACACAGAATGCTTTTATTGCGGATTGACTTTCATTTGAGGTTAATCTTTCCTTGGTTGGTACAAGATTACCAGACCTAGCCCACATATGAGAACCGAGGTAAACAAGATAGGCCGCTCCTACTAATTTCATGATGGTATAAAAAGTTGGAGAGGTTAGTAATAAAGCCCCTACACCAGCAAATGACATAATCATAGCCGCAAAGTCACCTAAAAAAATGCCAGGAATCATAAAAAAGGCTGCATTTTTACCCCGATTAATACTTGTCGTAATTAGTAATGTTACGACAGGCCCTGGTGTAGCAATAATCAGCAACGAAGCTAGAACAAATGAAATCCAGAGACCATAAGCCATATATTTCCCCACTTCCAAGTGAACTCGTTCAACTAAAGTTGAACATCGAGTCTTCGGTGACGTAAGTCATCCTACGCGCGAAGTATTCGTATACGGCCCTCCTTCGCCGCCAAGTGTTTCTATTGGGAAGGCGGCTCGGCGAAACCAATCCTCAGCGCGATCGTATTCGTTAAGGGCCGTGCGCTTCGGCGATTCTCATCCTCAGCGCGATAGCATTCGTTAATGGCCGTGCGCTTTCGGCGAAACCCTATCCTACGCCGATAAGTACTCTTTTCGGGATCACGGCTTCGGCGATACTAATCCTTCGCCGCGAAGTTTTCCTTTTGGGTTAAGCGGCTTCGGCGAAACCCTCCACTGGAGGCTTTCGTCACTGGAGACTATCGTACCGGAGGCTTTCGTCACCGAAGCAGAATAAGGTGTACCACTCCCACTTGGAGAAGTGGGAGTCTTACGATTTGGATAAGATTGAAATTTTTCCCGCCCCTATCTCGCAGCGGTTCTATCCTCCTCGTGGGTCAGTCACAAACCATAATCTTTTTCGACAGAAGCAGGTAAAACTAAGGCTTTATAGAAGTATATTTCTAGTACTAATAATTCTAGTTCTTTTTTTTTATGGTTTTATGAAAGACAAAATAACAACAGTTACTTTATCAGGGAGAACGAGGTTATTCTAGGCTGTTAAGGGGAGAGAAAATATTGCCTATTAGAAAATATAACCCCTTCGTAGGAACGCGCATATACATTGCTATGATGATAATCTATATATTAAGTTATTACAGTTGGCTTTATATATGGCGTGACGATCAATGGATGAAAACAGTGGGTTCGGATTTTTTGGGTTTTTGTGGTTTTGCTGTGGCCACTGTCTGCCTGTACTATGTTTATAAGCAAGCTAGGGGAACTGAGCGTATCTTTTGGTATTTGATATTTCTAAGTCTTTTAAGTTTTATTATTGCACAGATCATTTGGAGTTACTATGATTTAATTCTCGAAGTTAAAGTAACACCTTCCCCAGGACTTTCTGACGTATTTTATCTATTACAACCAACTCTTATTTTGCTGTCAATTTTAAACATCATCTATAAAAGAGAAAACATTTTTATTAGTTTTCGCTTATTTTTGGATATTCTAATCACTATGACCGTGGTCGTAACCCTGAGTTGGTATTTTCTTCTCCAGCCCATATTTATCCAAGAAAGTGACACGCTTTTATTTAAATTAGTAGCTCTGGCTTATCCTCTTTCTGATATAGGTCTGATATTGGGAGTATTAGGTTTAAACGCGACTTCAAGGACCTTTTCTCGTAATACTCATTACACATTAGTGATGGGCTTAACACTATTTTCTATAGCTGACTCAGCATTTATATACTTGAGTACAAAAGAATCTTATCACTCTGGAAGCCTAGTTGATCCGCTGTGGATTTTGGCAAGTTTACTAATAGGGTTAGCAGGGCTCTATAGCAAGAATCAAATCGGAAAAGCCGAAATAGCTGATATAAGACATAAGGATATTCCTTATGTTTTCAGTTTTACACGAAGTACGATACCTTATATTAGTATGTTTATATTATTAATCGTAATGTTTATAAGAATTTGGAAATTGGATAGCCTTGTTATGGGCTTGATTATTGGAATTTTCTTAATAAGCATTAGACAAATAGTCAATTTATTGGATAATAAGCGGCTCATATTGTTATTGGCACAATCGAATCTGGAACTTGAGATTAGCAAAAAAGCTCTAGAAGATAAGCATGAATTTCTTAAGCAGACTAGCGCTACTATAAAACTAGAGGCACAAACAGATTATCTTACTGGCTTATATAATCGACGCTATATTGTTCAGAGTTTACATAGCTTAATAGAACAAGCAAATTTGAATAACTTGAACTTTTCTCTATTTATGCTAGACATAGACCATTTTAAGCAGATTAATGATCTATTTGGACATGAAGCTGGGGATGATGTTTTACAGCAGATCACCCAAATAATGTTGAAGAACACACGCTGTGAAGAAAAAATAGGGCGCTTTGGTGGGGAAGAATTTATTGGTTTCTTGCCCGAAGTTGTTGAGGAAGAGGCTGTGATGATAGCCGAAAGAATAAGAAAACAAATTGTCGATCATACTTTTTTAATTGGCTCCCAAAATATAAAAGTCACGGTCAGCATTGGAGTTTCCCAGTGGCGCCCTAACAATAATGACGATGTACAATCCCTACTTAAGAGAATAGATAAGGCTTTATATCAAGCCAAGGATAAGGGACGAAATTGTACAGTTGTTCTTTAACCTAATAATAACCTAGCCCCTCTGGACTAGCGTATATAAATATAACTTCTCTTATGATCAACAACAGGTCGTCCCAAATGTAACCACCGTGCGACTTATCCAATCCCGCTTCAAGAAATCCCTTCCTCTTATGACAACCTTTTCATTGTATACCTCTACGACTACCCCTGGAGCGGAATTCATAATGGGTTTTTCATTTCGGTCTAAAGGATTGGCTAATGAAGAACTGTTGACTATTGTAAAACTAGTTCTACTCACCATGTTCTTATAATCGAGTTGATAATGAGTGTGTCCGTTAAATAAAATAATCTCTGGGTGTAGAGATAAAATAGCATTTAACTTTTGCCACTGGATTACAGAACCCTGCTGTAATCCTCCTAATGTGGTGTAAGGAATCGGTTGATGGAGAAAGACAAAGATAGGTCTAGAAGACCGATTATTATTAAGAGCCTTCTGAAACCAATCAAGCTGAGTGTCCGATAAATAAGCAGCATCTGTATAGCTCATGTCACTCATGCACGATTTTTCAGAGCCTAGAAGAATAAAGTGATAATCATTGACCCATGTATCCCCATAAACCTTATCCCTATTGGCTTGCTTTAGGAAACGATCAATTGCTATAGCATCGCTTTCTCTATTAGGGAAGGTTTCTGGTGACCACAACCCATATTTGTAAAAGGCTCCATAAAACTCATGATTCCCAATTGCCCAGTAAATTGGATAATCGATATCTCCCTTATGCTCAGCAAGTTCATTATTAAGAGTGCAATAATCCCTCGACCGGCCATCTCCCAGATCACCGACAACAACCATCGCATCAAGTTTTGAATTTTTATTATCGTCGAATGTTGCTGTGAAGTTCCTTATCGCATCCACTGACGCTATATGAATATCACTTACTACAACGAAACACAATTTTGCTTCTGAGTTTTTTGTCCATTGTTGTTCTTGATTAGTCGTACTCGTTGAGCTTAATATAGCTGTCTTTGGCAATATACCATTCTGCCACGGTAATAAGCCAGCACCTAATCCCACCAAGCATCTTAAGAAAGCCCTTCTTGTTGCCATATCTATAGCTCCCAACTATAGTAATGTCCGTAATTATAGTGCCTAAAGTGCCTAATTGCCATTTCTAGGGTAACCGCATGATAATAAAATAATACTTTGTAAGAGGATTCGTTGAGCCCTCAATCACTTTGTACCCATTTTGAAATTAAGGAAAGGCGAGCTTAAGTGGTTAAAAAACAGGACAGCCAAAGCTGTCCTGTGAGATGTTAATAATCAATTATGACTAGGATCTGTATTTTCTTTAGTTGGGACGTCCGTCTTTTCCGCTATTACTTTTGACTTTGGTGATATTATTCCTGGTTTAGGAGTATTTCCTCGTGGTAAGAAATTCGTATTGTTGCTTTTACCTAAGGTCGCCATGTTTAAATCTCCTTTACATTAAATCTAAATTTAGTTTTCTCGCCTCATAATCGAGAACTAGCATAATCGAATAATGTATTATTTAAATCAGCAAATTCTCGGCTGATTTCAGGTGCTTCCCTCCACTGACTATGCAGCGAGTGTTGATCGAAGTGTTCAAGAAATTCTTGGAAGTGATCACCTCTATAAGCATCCTGGAATCCTTTCAGACTAAAATGGGAAGAGAAATTACAGTTAAGGTTTAAATGTTTATACAAATCCTCGCTAATAAAGCTTGAATTTCGCTTGTCCACAACCCGCTGAAAAGAATTAAGTACTTTTTTCTGTTGTTTAGCATTAATAGGATACAATGTTTCGCCCCCTCTGTTTCTGTGACAATTCAGTAAGTCTTAAACAATCAAGCCGTTGCCATTATTGTACCCGCAAAATGAAAGTTGAATACCGGATTATAAGGTTTTAAGTATGGTAATATTTTAAAGTTATTTTTAAGAAAACTTGGCTGGTGCCCACGAAGACACTGTTTTCGCACGTATTAGCCTTCTTGTTAGAGCTGGCCATGACTCGAACTATCCTACGCCGATAGGTATGCTTTGATGATAGCGGCTACGGCGATAATCTATCCTACGCCGATAAGTACTCTGATAATCGCCTCTTCAAGAACAAAATATTTGTTTACTTCAAAACGCTAATGAACATACCTGCTGCCACTGCAGTACCAATAACACCAGCTACATTAGGACCCATGGCGTGCATCAAGAGATAATTCTTCTTATCTGCTTCCGAACCGACTTTATGAGCTACCCGAGCAGCCATAGGAACGGCTGAAACACCAGCAGCACCAATTAATGGATTGATCTTTTCTTTTAGGAACAGGTTCATGAGGTGTGCCAACCCTATACCACAGGCAGTAGCACAAGCAAATGCTACCGAACCCAGAATAAATACACCGATAACCTTCGTAGTCAAAAACACCTCTGCAGGCATAGTAGCCCCAACTGATATTCCTAAGAAGATGGTCACTATATTCATCAATTCATTTTGAGATGTAAGACTTAGACGATCTACCACCCCTGATTCTCTCATCAGATTACCGAAACAAAACATACCCATTAAGGCAGCAGCATCTGGTACAACTAAGGTAATAATTATAACCGTAATAATAGGGAAGAATATTTTTTCCAGTTTAGATACCTTTCGTAAGGATTTCATACGGATCTTTCTCTGAGCTTCAGTGGTAAGTAATTTCATCACCGGGGGTTGGATAACCGGCACCAAAGCCATGTAGGAGTAGGCAGCCACCGCGCAGATACCCATCATTTCCGGAGCTAGTTTAGACGCTAGGAAAATAGTAGTTGGGCCATCCGCACCGCCAATAATTCCGATGACAGCCGCTTGGTCAACATTAAAGCCCAAAAGTAGTGCCCCAAAGAAAGTAACATATACCCCGCCTTGAGCACCTGCACCTAGGATCAGCGTCTTAGGATTAGCAATAACCGGACCAAAATCGGTCATAGCTCCAATGCCTAAGAAGATCAGGGGCGGAATTATGGCCCACTCTTCGCCATAGTGGTAGAAACGCCAGAGAAGTCCTTCCCCAGGCGTCATGATTTCCGAGGGAAGATTCACTAAAAGAATACCAAAAGCTATTGGTAATAATAGCAGGGGTTCAAAACCCTTCTTAATAGCAAGATAGACAAATGTTAACGCAATAGCCCACATGACGAAATTACCCCAGTAAAGGTTATCAAATGCCATAGAGGTCCACATGCCTTGAAATATTTCCATCATTTTACAAAACTCCTCCTTGATCATTAATTCTGTTTCTCAGTTTCCTGTTTCCGCTCTAAAGCAATTGCAAGTTTAGAACTCAATTTAACAAATATCAGTAAAAACGTCATAACTATAAATACTCCAGATAATCCTGTGATAAAAGTAGTAAGTGGTAATGACATATACCCCCCCCCTTTCCTCATTAATTAAGGTATCATTAAAGTAAAAATTAAAAGTAAAAAACTAAAAGAAAAATCATAGATATAAAAATTGATAGCAGCATCAAGGGAAACGCAAATTTCATAAAGCCTATAAATGGGATGTGAACGCCATTTTTCTCGGCCATACCTGCGACAATCACATTCGCAGAAGCGCCAATCAGTGTTCCATTCCCTCCTAAACAAGCTCCCAACGATAATGCCCACCAGAGCGGTTCTAAGCCAGTTTGCGAAATTCCTCCTAAGGTACCCATAGTATGAATAAGGGGAATCATAGTGGCCACAAAGGGGATATTATCAACAAAGGCTGAGGCAATAGCAGAAAACCATAAAATCAGCATCCCTGTAAGGGTAAAGTTTCCAGCGGTAGCCGTCATTGCCCACTGGGCCATACTGTCGATTATGCCCGTCTCAATCAGACCACCTACCACAATGAAAAGCCCAATGAAGAAGAAAATCGTAGGCCATTCAACCGTTAATAAAATATCTTCCGGTTCTTCCCTAGTTATAAACATCAAGAGGACTCCACCTGATAAGGCAATCGTCGCTGACTCTAAATGTAAGGCCTGATGTGTGAAAAAACCGATCAGAATGAGACTAAGTACGAACAGACTTTTCTTCAAGAGGGCAAAGTCTTTTATCGCCAGAATAGGATCGTGCTTCATGAGCTCTGCTTTAAGATGATTGGATACTTCCATATTACGCCGATACAAAACATAAAAAATTGCCATGGTTGCGACATGAACGACCAAGACCACTGGTGTTAAGTTCACTATGAAATCCGTAAATCCTAAATGAGTTTGGCTTCCAATCATAATGTTTGGAGGATCCCCAATTAAAGTAGCCGTTCCGCCAACATTACTAGAAAATATCATACCTACTAAAAATGGCATTGGGTTGAGCTCTAGTTTATCCGTAATGCTAAAGACTATCGGAACTATCAGTAAAACCGTCGTAACATTATCAAGTAACGCAGAAAGTATAGCAGTTACGCTGGCCAATGATATCAGGATCCGAATCGGTTCCCCCTTGGCTAATCGGACTGCCTTCAACCCCAGAAACTCAAAAATTCCTGTGCGACGCGTGATACCCACGACAATCATCATTCCAACCAGTAGCCCTAAAGTATTCCAGTCAATATGTTCAATCGCTTTTTCTTGGGTGAGGACCCCCAGAAGAATGAGCAACATCCCCCCAAACAACGAGGCAATCGCTCGATGTACCTTCTCTGAGAGAATAAATGCATAAACAATAAGAAAAACAATAATTGCTATATACGCCTGCATTTTCATCCACCTTTACTAAAATATTGTCATCACTTTATTTGAAAAGATTCATAACTTTTATCATCGGTATACGCTAGTCATTGACGCCATCCAACAGAGCAACTACGTTTTCGAAGTGATTTCACCTCCTCATATTAGGGTGCCTTTAGGGTATGACCCTCCAGCTGTGCCACAATATCAATATCAAAATAAAAATAAAATAAAAAGAGAGTAGTCCTACAATGACTACTCTCCCCTGAGAAGTTAATACTTGTAATCTGGCGATCCTAGCGTAATTTCAAAAAATCTTAAAAATTAGCCTTAGACCCATGATTTTTTAGCGTCCTTCACTTTCGCGAAGTTTACTTCAACCAAATCTTAGATTTATTCATTTGTGTTAATATTATATTTATTATATCAACTTATAAAAATTTCGTCAATCCAATAACAAAATGATCACACCTTTACCTTTTCAATATTATCTCAAATATGTTGAATTAGGCGTTACTTTATCCAAGGTGTAAGACTCCCACTACAAGTGGGAGTCTTACACCTTATTCTGCTTCGGTGACGATAGTCTCCAGTACGATAGTCTCCAGTACGATAGTCTCCAGTACGATAGTCTCCAGTACGATAGTCTCCAGTACGATAGTCTCCAGTACGATAGTCTCCAGTACGATAGTCTCCAGTACGATAGTCTCCAGTGACGAAAGCCTCCGGTACGATAGTCTCCAGTGGAGAGTATCGCCGAAGCCGTGATCCCGAAAAGAGTACTTATCGGCGTAGGATAGGGTTTCGCCGAAAGCGCACGGCCATTAACGAATGCTATCGCGCTGAGGATGAGTATCGCCGAAGCCGTGATCCCGAAAAGAGTACTTATCGGCGTAGGATAGACTTACGCCGAAAGCGCACAACCCTTAACAAATACTAAACGCTGTAGGATTAGTATCGCCGAAACGCACGGCCGTATACGAATACTTCGCGCGTAGGATGACTTACGTCACCGAAGACTCGATGTTCAACTTTAGTTGAACGAGTTCACTACAGCCAAGTATTTATAGTAATGTTTTGAAAAAATAGAGGTATAATCATAATCAATGTCGAAAAAGAATGGCATTGAGTATAATAGTTCTTCTATTTAATATAGAAGAACTATTATGACATTACATACTTACTCGTAAATAGCTTCTTCCTAACAGAATAAGAAGAATATCGAAAGAGGTCGTTCTTAATGTCAATAAAAACTAGAATTCTCGTGATCCTAATAGCATTCGCCTTAGTCCCTGTACTTGTTGGTGGAGGGGTCAACTACTGGGTAGTTAATCATGATTTATCACAAACAGAGCATGAACAAGCGACCTTTGCTACTTCGGCATCGTCAAATACTATGACTGTTTTAGGCCAGAAAATGGAGCAAGCTGTAAAAACCTATGGCTTCTGGGACGATGCACATACAGCTATAAAGGCTAAAGATGTTGATTGGATCATTAATAACGTAAATATTGCTACCGATGATTTCGGGGTTGACTTTGGCTTTACGACAGATGCTACTGGAACAGTATTAAATTCGTTTGGTAAGGAGACCTATTCAGGTGATTTGATTAAACATCCGTTACTAAAAAGAGTCATTGCTGGCGAAAAGATATTAGCGGGTGTGTATCAAGCGCAAAATGGATTAGCTTTTGTTGGCGTAGCTCAAGTGCTAGAAAACAAGGGCTTGGGCGAAAAAGTAGGATATCTTGTGTTTGGCACATACCTGACGGCTGATCAAATTGGAACGGTGAAACAGCTAACGGGAGCAGACATATCTGTGGTACCAAAAGCAGGACAGGTATTAACTACCAATAAAACATTTTCTAGCATTGGAATAAACGGTTCAGTAGTACAAAATACCTCGAACGGTGTATCATATCTAACAAGTTACACACCTTTAAAAGATATTAATAAAGATGAAGTGGGTCAGCTCACAGTTACAATTACTGCAAATGCAAGTATGGCGTCAAGAAACGACTTGTTAAAAATTTCAATCGTAATCCTTATCGTATGTACTTTACTAGCAATTGTCATTGGGATAATTGCAACGGGCTTATTAATTAAACCAATTGTTATTACGTCAAACCTCTTAAAAGAAGTAACGGCAGGAGATTTCAGCCATGAACATAAAGTGGATGCCAAAGGTGAAATAGGCGAAATGTTAAAAGCCTATAACGACATGATCGGCGGCCTTAGTGTTTATGTCCAGGCAACCAACGATAGTGCCGAGGAATTAGCCCACTCAACAAACACGTTTTCAACCAATATCGGCTACCTTGCAAAAGCAAGTGAGGAAATAACCATAGGTGTCCAGGAAGTAGCCACAGTGGTACAAAATGTCCAAACAAACACAAAACTAACTGCAGACTCCGTGAAAAGGATGACGGAAGGAATCCAAGAAATATCTGGCAATTCATTGGGTGTATATGAACTGTCCCAGCAAACAGCACAACTTGCTGAAGCTGGTGTTAAGAAAATCGAATCTGCAGTCACTCAAATGAACACTATTTTAGGCCAATCGAGGGCTATGGAGAAAGAAGTAATGAACCTTGATGATAACTCTCAGCAGGTTGGACAAATAACTGAAGTCATAACTGCAATAGCCTCCCAGACGAATCTGTTAGCCTTAAATGCAGCCATAGAGGCAGCAAGAGCGGGTGAAAATGGTCGAGGATTTTCGGTTGTTGCTGATGAAGTAAGAAAACTAGCAGAAGAAGCCACTGGAGCGGCCAATCAAATTAGTACAATCGTTCAAGAGCTTCAAAAAGGGACAGAGAGTGTCACGAAATCAATCCTAAATGAGGTGAGTGAGATTGCTGAAGGAGCAGAACTAGTAAGAAATGCTGGACAATCCTTTGAGGAAATTCAACAAGCGGCATTGCATGTGACAGATAGGGCTAAAGAGATCACAACTGAAACGAAACAATTAGTCGTTGAAAGTGACACCGTTGTCCATAAAATAACAGAAGCTGAAGAAAACGCAGTGCAAGCAGCAAATAGCGCACAAAACATTGCAGCAGCAACGCAAGAACAATCGGCAACTGTTCAAGATGTAGCCGATTCAATCGGTAGTCTTAACGAAATGGCTCAAAAATTAAAAGACCTAAGTAGTAAATTTAAAGTCTGAAAATGTAGATAGAGAAGAAAATTGTACTTTAGATCTTCGTATGCAGGAAGCTTTACCTGGATCGATAAAAAACAGGATGAAAAATCTGTTCCTCCGAGTCGAAAACAGATTTTTTATTCTGTTTTTTGCGGATCGAGAGCAAAATAGCAATTAACTATTCCTAACGTTCAAAATTTTTTAATTATTTTTTAACTTTATAATTATTTTTTAACTAAATTATGCGAATAAATAATAACTTTTCTTTTAATTTAGAATGAAGTATAATTTCAATAGCACATTAAACGTACTGTTTTTATCTTGTGAAAATTGTAATTACTCATTTATTTATATATACTTTGCCATTATAGCAAAAGGAGGTAGACACATGGAAACTTTAAAAGTCCCCGTTGGTATTTCTAACCGACACATTCATTTATCTCAGGAACATATCGAGGCACTTTTTGGAGTGGGTTACTCTTTAACAAAGATGAATGATCTGAGCCAGCCTGGACGATATGCCTATGAAGAAACGGTTACTCTTATTGGGCCGAAAGGTACAATTCCTGGAGTTCGTATTTTAGGATCGGCAAGAAAAGCTTCTCAAGTGGAGCTTACAAGAACGGATACGCATAAAATTGGAATTAATCCTCCAGTTAGGGATTCTGGAAATATTGCAGGATCCCCGGGCATTGACATCGAAGGCCCAAAGGGGCTTGTACGCTTGAATCAAGGTGTTATTATTGCGACTCGTCATCTCCACATGTCATCAGAAGATGCATGGAAGTATTCTTTCAAAGATGGGGAATATTTATGTGCCATAGTTCCGGGGCCTCGTGGCGGCATTTTAGAAAAAATCCGCGTACGTGTTAACCCCAATTATACGTTGGATTTACATGTAGACACTGATGAAGCTAATGCGTATGGTTTGGTTAATGGTCAACAACTTGATGTCTATTCGACAAATGATCAGTTCCAGGCGGCTCGTTAATTTGAAGTTACAATAGACTAGACATCATCGGATATTCCTCATCATCGACAGTTCCTCCAGTGCTGAAGCGCACACCGCTATTCAAAAAGGATGATCTAAACACTGAACCATTACCAAACCTCTCACGTAAAGAATCAACTGTCTGATCCACGGCACGTTGCTTAGCGTAATCTTTCTCGAATAGAGCTAACTGATGAAAATCATTTTGACATAACTCGGAAACCCGAACTCCCAGATGGCGAATCGGTTCACCTTTCCAGAGCTCATCAAACAATTCGCAAGTCACTTCATGTATCGCATTCGTACAATCAATTGCGGAGAAGATCTTCCTTTGGTGCGAACAATTATAAAACTCATTCGTTTTTAATGAGACAGCTACCAACCTAGCACAATAACCTGATTGTCTTAACCTTGCGGCAACAGTCTCCGTCAATGACAACAGGACCAAATGGGCAGTCCGTTTATCCTCAACATTAAAAGCAATTGTTGTTGAGTTGCCAATGCCTTTAATCACGGGTCTGCGATTTTCTCTTACCGGATTGTATTCGATTCCATTTGCGTAATTCCAGATCAACATACCGTGGCTCATCAGAAATAGCTTAATGATCTTCGGATCATAATTAGCCAGATCACCTATTGTATTAATTGCCCTGCTCCTCAACTTCTTCGCAGTTGCACGTCCAACCATGAATAACTCCTCAATTGGCAGAACCCACATTTTCTCTGCAATCTCGCTTGGAAAAATAGTATGAACTTTATCAGGCTTCTTTAATTCTGATGCCATCTTAGCTAGGATCTTGTTCGTACTAATACCGACATTAACAGTAAAACCAAGCTCATTTTTAATCCGATTTTTAATTGTGTATGCTGTTTCCAGTGGATCTTTATAAAGGCGTTCCATGTTCGAGAAATCCATAAAATACTCATCGATACTGTACTGCTCGATCAAAGATGAATACTCACGAAGAATATCACCAAAAGCTTTAGAACACTGCATATATAAAGAATAATTAGGTCGGACGATAATCAGGTCAGGGCATTTTGCACTAGCACTGAATATGCTTTCGCCTGTTTGTATGTTAAATTTCTTGGCAGGAATTGATTTCGTTAAAACAATTCCATGACGAGTCAGAGGGTCACCTCCCACCACAGAAGGCACAGTTCTTAAGTCTAATGGATCACCATGCTGAAGCCTGTGAACAGCCTCCCATGACAAATACGCAGAATTCACATCTATATGAAATATAATTCGTTGACTCATATACTTCACTCCCACACAGAACATTTGTTTCAATTATATAGAAACAAATGTTCTGTGTAAAGTAAATACGCTTACCAAATATACCCAACACTTCTCGTCTGATTTTTGCTTCTATAAAAATAGTCTTTAAAAGGATGTTTTCAAATTAATAAAGAATAACCTCTTCCATACGTTAGGATAGAGGTCATTCTATCGGATATTTTTCATTCTCTAAATAGTATCAGTTAAAGCAGAAAGGTCTATTCTAAAGTTCCTTAAAACGAACCCGGAAGTTGTTGACAACCTCTTCGAACTCGGGAAATCCTCCGTTTTGCAGCATACGACCATAATTTGCATGCTTTGCATTGGTATCGACAACAGTGTTCCAAAAGTACTGAATCATCCCTTGGGCATCCCGCTGTTTCATTCGTAGGCGTAGTCCACGAGTTGCTGATTTTAGCCGTTCTGCTGTGGAAGGTGATTGCAAAATAGGGTTGAACAAATTAACATCCATAAAATCGAGAATCTCTTGCTCTTTATTCATACGCCCTCCTTATTTTTTAAAACTTTTGACAAGCAAAAAGGGTCTTTCTAAAGACTATGAGACAAGGCGTCGATCTATGAGTTAATAAAAGCTATGGTTTACTTAACCTTTTGAACACTGGGCATCTGCCTGATGAATCTTCCGATTGTGAGACCTTGTATTAACAAAGAGAAAAGTACTACCCCAAAGGTCAAGACAACTATTGCTTCTCGTTGCGGGAAGTTTGACGGCAAACTCATCGCAAGGGCAATAGATAATGAACCCTTTAGGCCTCCCCAATTTAGCACATGTTTCCAAGTCATTGGCAATTTAGTTCCGATGGTTGAGAGATATACCGATGTACTTCTAGACAAAATGACAACTATGATTGCGATAACAATGTAGCCCCAATAATGCTTTAAACTCATCTGCTGAATTTCTAAGCCCACCAAATAAAAAATCAAGGAGTTCCCTATAAAAGCTATCGTTTCCCAAAATACTTCTATGCTCTGTTGGGTCTTTTCACTCATTCCGATGATTCTTCCGTAATTACCTAATACTAATCCTGCAGTAACAATGGCAATTACCCCTGAAACATGAAGTGATTCAGATAAAAAATATGCGCCATAGAACAAAACAATTGAAAAACTGTTTTCTAGCGGATAATCGTCAAAGTGGCTTCCTATTCTGGAAACAATAAACCCACAGACACCTCCAATAAATACGCCTCCTAAAGATACTTTGAGAAATTCAAATACTCCAAGTCCTATCTACGGTTACGCTCATCTATATTTTTTTGGTATTCTATTTGAGTATTTAGATCTTTTTTATATTGGTCGCTATTTTTATATCTCTTCTCAAGAATCAGCCCAAACAATACCCAATAACCAGTAATGCTGGTGGCATTAAGAAGACAAATTTAAGAGGAAACATTAATGTGCCACTAAAAATTATTATCAAATCAACGACTAGACCAGCAAAAAATGCAATGGCTAACCAATTTAATGCATACCCCTTATACGGGTATTTAGTCACTTTGGATTCTCTGGATACTTCGCTCATTTTTAATATTCCTCCATCCATTTTTCCTAATAATAACTATACCACCAGCCATTGACATTAATTTGGCGAAACTTGTAAACCTTGTGAATTAAACATATACCCTAACATTTCTTTTGCTAACTTTACCCAGTAACAATCTTAAGAAAACGAAAAAAATAACCCCAGAGGACTATTTGCAGTCCTTTGGGGTTTATGTGCTCAAAGAAAGATAAGAATAGTCATATTGATTCATTCTTAAAGTTCGACTTCATGCCTCTCATTGGTTATGCTTACTGGAATGGAAGGTTTACCAAAATTTAAAGGCATACTAAAGTAAACCTGTTGATATTTGGCGGGTCTTTGGTTTACCTAAACGAGAGAGCAATACGCTTATGCTTGGTGGAGTTGAAAGCGAAGCATCAAGTAGGATGGGTATGAGGGAGTAATTTAATGCCTATGAATCGTTCAGAACTCTTCACAGGCAATAATCCTCTCTTGGATATTTCTAAGCCCTTAAAAGATAATTATGAGAGCTTTATGTTGTAATTATAGGTTATTGAGTCAGTTAAATAGGGAATGAGAAAAGACCTCCCTAATTGGGAAGCCTTCATCCAATATTTTCATTAAATACTACTGTTCTAGATAATTCTCTTCTATTTGCAGGTCTAACCTTAATAAATCTCATCATTGATTCATATTGAGCTTTAGCAATCTTTCGTCTTTGAGATGAAATAGTTTTAGTATTTATTACATTAATCAAATTTTGCATTTGTTTAAATTCTGAGTTTGTAACAACTAATCTATGTCGCATTGATATTACTCCTTTAAAATAATTATAATTCAATCAATCAGTATTATCAACATTTTTGAGGCTTTTATTCTCTGTACAAAAAACCTCATCGTTCGAAGCTTAGTCTCCATGATTTTTCTTGCCGACTCAAAGGCTTTGTCCGCTTTAATTTCTATTCGCGGGGTCTAAATCCACCGCCTTTAGGCGGTATAAGCTTTAAGCCTTAAAAAACTGAGAAGATAGGGCATACTAAACTCCAAAAAGGAGAAGAAGTATGTCAGTAGATTACAATAAATCGAGTCATGCAGTTTATGATATCAAGTACCACATCATTTGGGTTACAAAGTATCGGTATAAAATACTTGGCGGAGAAATATCAAAACGGTTACGA
>Ga0209347_1000825_pt1 | contig 64882 bp, 52 predicted proteins | sample AutmiccommuBRH23_FD_187382 | JGI IMG/M metagenome (GOLD analysis project Ga0209347, IMG submission 187382) | Deep subsurface microbial communities from Mt. Terri, Switzerland - Autotrophic microbial communities BRH/23 (SPAdes) (version 2) | ecosystem: Environmental > Aquatic > Deep subsurface >... | reverse complement strand
GCATTGAACACTTCGCGCAAGGGGTAGCTGCGCTGCGGCGCCTGCTCGCTCATCAGCGTCAGATAGGGCGCCACGAAATGCCATTCCTCTTCACTGACATCGCTCGGGTAGGGTTTTCGGCTCACGGCGATCAAAAAAACATTAACTATATCAACTGCATAAGTTCATAACACGCTCTAGGTAAAACCTTCGAGCGGGAAAACGGAACCGGGTGGGAATGGTCCGGTCCGAATTGGTCCTGTCATGGCCTCTGTGGCAGAGTGTGGACAGCCGTCAGCAGTCTCAAGCGACCGTCGACAGTCCGAGGGAAAGCGTACAGCGTGTCGTCGAAAGTGCTGAATCAAAATTCCGCGGCGACGGCAGAACCCATTGCTCGCAAATGACCTCCTGCTCAGAGGCGACGTTCTTCCTGAAAAACTGCGGGGTGCGTCAAATCTGTCTCCCTAAAACAAAGTTGGACCTCTCTCCCCAATCACATGAGGAATTTCCACAAATGAGCAACGCATATGTTGTCGGCCATCTCACAGTAAAAAACATAGAAATGTGGGACGAATATCGAAACAAGGTTCCAGAAACATTGGCGCCATGGGGAGGTGAGCTTGTCTTTCGTGGAAAACAAGTGGCAGCCCTTGCCGGCGAGAGCCCCCATTCAGACATTGTCGTTATCCGTTTCCCGAGTGTCGCAGCAGTAAACAGTTGGTTTTCGTCGCCTGCCTACCAGTCACTTATCCCGCTTCGACATCAAGCGGCTGAAATAGTCTTGCTGTCCTATGAAGCATAGTTCTATGCCTTTTTCGGCACTCCTGCTGGCGTATGGCCGAGGCCCCACCCATCATTCCACCGGGCCTTGCGGATAAAGCCGCGCAAGGCCGGTGAATTCAGACGTTGAGCGGCAGCTTTCTTAGCGCACCAGTGACCGCTGTAGGTCGATACCACCAGTTCGATGAGCCAGAGGCCAGCCGTTCGACGGCGGCGAGCGCCGAGCCGCAGGTGTCGGCGGACCTGTAGGCACTTGGCGGGTTTCTTCGGATGCGCCTTGTCGTAGAGCGGGTCGGGCTTGGCTTCGGCAGGGGCTGATTGTTGAAACGTTCATCGCGCTGTGCCTGCGGTTGGCGGCGGCAGCACCCCGGAGCCCGAACTGCCGAGAAGGACGGTTTTTCCACTGGGAAAATCCTATAATAGCGACCAATTCGTTTTGAACGCTATTTGGGATTCCCACATGGAAATCAAGGTCAACTTTCTCGACAAGCTTCGTCTTGAAGCCAAGTTCGATGACTTCACGGTAATCGCCGATCAGCCTATCCGCTATAAGGGCGATGGCTCGGCGCCGGGGCCGTTCGATTACTTTCTGGCTTCGTCGGCTTTGTGCGCAGCTTATTTTGTGAAGCTGTACTGCGACACGCGCAATATTCCTACCGAAAACATTCGCCTGTCGCAGAATAATATTGTCGATCCCGAAAACCGCTACCAGCAGATTTTCAAGATCCAGGTCGAGTTGCCGGCGGATATCTCCGACAAGGACCGGCAGGGCATTTTGCGCTCCATCGACCGTTGTACCGTGAAAAAGGTGGTGCAAACCGGGCCCGAATTCGTGATCGAGGAGGTGGAAAATCTGGATGCGGATGCTCAGGCTTTGCTGACGCTGAATCCGGCGTCCGAAGCCAGCACCTATATCGCCGGCAAAGATCTGCCGCTGGAGCAAACCATCGCCAACATGTCGGGGGTTTTGGCGAGCCTGGGCATGAAGATCGAAATCGCTTCGTGGCGCAATCTGGTGCCCAACGTGTGGTCACTGCATATCCGCGATGCGCATTCGCCGATGTGTTTTACCAATGGCAAGGGCGCGACCAAGGAAAGTGCGTTGGCGTCGGCGCTGGGCGAGTTCATCGAGCGGATGAATTGCAATCACTTCTATAACGACCAGTTCTGGGGAGAAGACATCGCCAACGCGGCGTTCGTGCATTACCCGAACGAGCGCTGGTTCAAGCCGGGCCGGAAAGATGCGCTGCCGACCGGGATTCTCGACGAATACTGCCTGGAAATTTACAACGCCGATGGCGAGTTGCGCGGCTCGCATCTCTACGACACCAATTCCGGCAATATCGAGCGCGGCATCTGTGCGCTGCCGTATGTGCGCCAGTCGGACGGCGAGGTGGTGTATTTCCCGTCCAACCTGATTGACAACCTGTTCCTCAGCAATGGCATGAGTGCCGGCAATACCTTGGCTGAAGCGCAGGTGCAGTGCCTGTCGGAAATTTTCGAGCGGGCGGTCAAGCGCGAAATCCTGGAAGGTGAAATCGCGCTGCCTGATGTGCCGCACGAAGTGCTGGCGAAATATCCCGCTATTCTGGCCGGCATTCAGGCGTTGGAAGACCAGGGCTTTCCGGTGCTGGTGAAGGACGCGTCGCTGGGCGGGGAATTTCCGGCAATGTGCGTAACCTTGATGAACCCGCGTACTGGCGGTGTGTTTGCGTCGTTCGGGGCGCACCCGAGCCTGGAAGTGGCGCTGGAACGCAGTCTGACCGAGTTGCTGCAGGGGCGCAGTTTTGAAGGCCTGAACGATCTGCCCCGGCCCACCTTTGAAAGCAACGCGGTGACTGAGCCGAATAATTTCGTCGAACACTTTATCGATTCCAGCGGCGTGGTGTCGTGGCGATTTTTCAGTGCCAAGGCGGATTATGACTTTGTCGAATGGGACTTTTCCGGTCAGGGCGAAAACTCCAATGCCGACGAAGCCGCCACGTTGTTCGGCATTCTCGAAGACATGGGCAAGGACGCGTACATGGCCGTCTATGACCAGCTCGGCGCAACGGCCTGCCGCATCCTGGTGCCGGGTTATTCGGAGATCTATCCGGTGGAAGACTTGATCTGGGATAACACCAATAAAGCACTGGCGTTCCGCGACGATATCCTCAATTTGCACCGCCTCGACGATGCCAGCCTGCAAGCACTGCTCGAACGTCTGGAAGACAGTGAGCTGGATGATTACACCGACATCATCACGTTGATCGGCATCGAATTTGACGAGAATACGACGTGGGGTCAGTTAACGATTCTCGAGTTGAAGCTGCTGATCAACCTTGCTTTGCAGCAGTTTGAAGCGGCACACGAACTGGTGAAAACCTTCCTGCAATATAACGAGAACACGGTCGAGCGCGGATTGTTCTATCAGGCCTTGAACGTGGTGCTGGAGGTGCTGCTGGACGATGACCTGGAACTGGACGATTACGCGATCAATTTCCGCCGGATGTTCGGCAGCCCGCGGATGGATGCGGTGATGGGGTCGGTGGACGGCAGCGTGCGCTTCTTCGGCTTGACGCCAACGAGCATGAAACTGGAAGGGCTCGATCGGCACCAGCGCCTGATCGATAGCTACGAAAAACTGCACAGGGCGCGGGCCAAGGTGAGGGCTTTATCCAGTTAGGGTTACGAATCATGGCTGGACCGATAAGAGCCATCGGATGGGTCCCAACGCGCTTCGGCACCCGTTACGTGCAGGGCCAACGTTCGCTGGCGAGGTGCAAACAAAGTACGAGAAAACGTCATGTCTGCTGATCTGCTTCTTGCCTTCAGTGTAGCGGCACTTGCGGTCATCCTTATTCCGGGTCCGACGGTACTCCTTGTCTCCTCCTATGCGTTTTCGCAGGGCATGCGAGCGGCTCTCCTCTGTATTCTGGGGGTCTGCCTGGGCGACGTTGCCGCGATGGCCCTGACCGTCCTGGGACTCGGTGCCGTGCTTGCGACTTCAGCAAAGCTGTTTTTCATTCTGAAGTGGATCGGCGTCCTGTACCTCCTGTACCTTGGGCTTCAGCTGTGGCGTGCGCCCCCGACACGCATCGAAGCGGCGAATCTGGTCAAATACAGTTCTCGCAAGGTCGTTTTACGAGCCTTCCTGGTGAACGTCCTTCACCCGAAAGGTTTGGCGTTCTACGTCGCCTTTCTGCCGCAGTTTATTGATCCGGCCCGCCCCATGCTGTCGCAGACGGTGACTCTTATGGCAATTTTTTCCTCGATAGCATTTTTCGTGCTGTTCGGCTATGCAATCGCTGCAACGCACTTTCGGTCGGTATTTGCCAATCCTCATGCACGGCGGTTATTCAGTCGAACCGGAGCTACTTGTCTGTTTGGAGCGAGCGCCTACACAGCCACGCTGAAACACAACGCTTAGAATAATTGCAGGTGCGTCACCAAAGCGTCGCGCACATTTCAATTGCTCGCAGAACGATCTCGAGGGGCCGACCGGGAACCGGGCAGTGGGAGATAAAGGACCGCTTTTTTCGACTGTGATTGCGCAGACCCGACACCGCTCCTCGAACTGTTCGACATTGCCCCACCGTTTGGCCGCCAATAGCGGTACCGTCACCGCCTTCAACCGCGATCGATGCCGCTTCAAATCCCCGTTTTTTCAACGCTTTGCGTGGATCTCACGGTGCTTGTGGCGACACCCTGGCGCGCTTTGTGCAACAGGAGTGGCGAGCGCAGCATTCGGCTCACAACCTACCGAAACGCGACGCACTCTTCAGGAGAACCGCCATGGCCCACCTCACTATCCACGATTTGCCCGCCACCGAAACCCTCGACGCCAAGACCATGAGCACCGTACGCGGCGGCATATGGGATTATTCCAACCGACTCGGCATGCTCGGTCAGATGTTGGAGGATCAACAGGATCGCAACTACGGCGATCCGTTCGGCCCCAAGACCCTGGACGAGGCGGCCAATCAGGCGCTTGAAGGCTGGGTCTCGGTTCCTTGAGATGATCATTGCGTCGTGGCGCGACCGTTCTGCGATCGATGTGAGCGCGCCGGGAGTTGGATCGGCAGTTTGCCGAACGAGCCCCCGCTCAGGCAACTCGCCCCCGGTTGCCGTTACGGCCGAAATCGGGGCCTTGAAAACGTGCGGGGCAGACATGAAAAAAGCTCCCGCGGGAGCTTTTTTCATTACGTCTGTCACCAGTTTTTCATCAGCCTGGCAAACCGGCAGCGTCACACGTCGATGTTCCTCGCATACAGCGCGTTTCCCTCGATGAACGCCCTTCTCGGCTCGACGTTGTCGCCCATCAGCGTCGTGAAGATCTCGTCGGCGGCGATCGCGTCGTCGATCTGGACTTTGAGCAGGCGGCGCACGGCTGGGTCCATCGTTGTTTCCCACAGCTGCTCGGGGTTCATTTCGCCGAGGCCCTTGTAGCGCTGCTTCGTCAGGCCGCGCTCGACTTCACCGAGGAGCCAGCGGATCGCTTCGGAGAAGCGCGTGATCGGGTGGCTTTTTTCGCCGCGGCGGATTTCGGCGCCGGGGCCGATGAGGTCGGAGATCGCTTCGGCGGCGGTGCGGATGCTGCGGTAGTCACCGGTGACGAGGAATTCCTCGTCGATCCACGCGAGGCGCAGGTTGCCGTGATGCATGCGCTCGATCGCGAGGCGCCAGCTCTCGGCTTCGTCGTGGTATTCGGGGCGGATCGTCACGCTGGCCGGCAGGTGCGGCTGGATGCGGGCCGCCGAGTCGCGTGCGGCGGCTTCGTCGTCGAGGCTGACGGCGAGGTTCTGCGCGAGCATCGCGTGCAGCACCGCGGGGTCTACGTAGCCGGCGAGGCGGTTGATGACGGCTTCGGCGAGCAGGTAGCTGCGCGCGAGGCCGCCGAGCGCTTCGTCGGCGATCGGCTGCGCCCCTTCGCGCGGCAGCAGCACCGCGCCGTCGAGCGCGAGCTTCAGGAGGTGCTGGTTGAGCGCGTTCTCGTCCTTGATGTACATCTCGTTCTTGCCGTGCTTGATCTTGTACAGCGGCGGCTGCGCGATGTAGATGTGGCCGCGCTCGACGAGCTCGGGCATCTGGCGGTAGAAGAAAGTCAGCAGCAGCGTGCGGATGTGCGCGCCGTCGACGTCCGCGTCGGTCATGATGATGATGCGGTGGTAGCGCAGCTTTTCGGGCTTGTAGTCGTCCTTGCCGATGCCGGTGCCGAGCGCGGTGATCATCGTCGCGATCTCCTGGCTCTGCAGCAGCTTGTCGAAGCGCGCTTTCTCGACGTTGAGGATCTTGCCTTTCAACGGCAGGATCGCCTGGAACTTGCGGTCGCGGCCCTGCTTCGCGGAGCCGCCGGCGGAGTCGCCCTCGACGAGGTAGATCTCGCACAGCGCGGGGTCTTTTTCCTGGCAGTCGGCGAGCTTGCCGGGCAGCCCGACGCCGTCGAGCAGGCCCTTCCTGCGCGTCATTTCGCGCGCCTTGCGCGCGGCGTCGCGCGCGCGCGCGGCTTCGACGATCTTCGCACAGATCGTTTTCGCGTCGAGGGGGTTTTCCTGCAGGAAGTCGGTGAGCTTGTTGGCGACGACTTCCTCGACCGCCGGGCGCGCTTCAGACGAAACCAGCTTCATCTTCGTCTGGCTGGCGAACTTCGGGTCGGGCATTTTCACCGACAGCACGCAGGCGAGGCCTTCGCGCATGTCGTCGCCGGTGATGTCGACTTTCGCCTTCTTCGCGATCTCGTGTTCTTCGATGTACTTGTTGATGACGCGCGTCATCGCCGCCCGCAGCCCGGTGAGATGCGTGCCGCCGTCGGCCTGCGGAATGTTGTTGGTGTAGCACAGCACCTGTTCGGCGTAGCTGTCGTTCCACTGCATCGCGACTTCGACGCCGAGCTCGGCGTCGTGGCCGTGGCCGGTCGGGATGCGCGTCGTGCCTGCGGCGTAGAACACGGTCGGATGCAGCACGCTCTTGGTGCGGTTGATGTATTCGACGAAGCCTTTGACGCCGCCGGCGAAGGCGAAGTCCTCTTCCTTGCCGCTGCGCTGGTCGACGAGGCGGATCTTGACGCCGTTGTTGAGGAACGACAGCTCGCGCAGGCGCTTGGCGAGGATGTCGTAGTGGAACTCGATGTCGCCGAAGATTTCGTCGTCGGCGAGGAAATGCACTTCGGTGCCGCGCTTCGTCGTCTCGCCGGTGACGCGCATCGGGCTGATCTCGACGCCGTCGACGATCTCGATCAGGCGGTCCTGCGCGACGCCGTGATGGAACTCGATCTGGTGCTTGCGCCCGTCGCGGCGCACCGTCAGGCGCAGCCACTTCGACAGCGCGTTCACGCACGACACGCCGACGCCGTGCAGGCCGCCAGACACTTTGTAGCTGTTCTGGTTGAACTTGCCGCCCGCGTGCAGCACGCACATGACGATCTCGGCCGCCGAGCGCTTCGGCTCGTGCTTGTCGTCCATTTTCACGCCGACCGGGATGCCGCGGCCGTTGTCGGTGACGGAAATCGAGTTGTCGGAGTGGATCGTGATGACGATGTCGTCGCAATGGCCGGCCAGCGCCTCGTCGATCGCGTTGTCGACGACTTCGAACACCATATGATGCAGGCCGGTGCCGTCGGAAGTGTCGCCGATGTACATGCCGGGGCGCTTGCGCACCGCTTCCAGCCCTTCGAGCTGCTGGATGCTGGATTCGTCGTAGGCGCCGGGTTCGGGGGTGTGCGGTAGGACTTGCAGTTCGGACATGGTCATCTCATTGATTCATCAAAGAACGCGCCCCCGGATGCGCGGGGGCGAAAAAGTCTGCAGGCGGCGGTGCGCCGGGTCGGTCAGATCCGCATCGGCATGACGACATATTTGAACGTGGCGTTGCCGGGCAGCGTCACGAGCGCGCTCGAGTTGCCGTCGTTGAAGCGCCACTCGATCTGGTCGGTGGTGACGTTGTTCAGCACGTCGAGCAGATAGGTGACGTTGAAGCCGATGTCGAGCGCGTCGCCGTGGTAATCGACTTCGAGCTCTTCGAGCGCTTCTTCCTGTTCGGCGTTCGTGCTGACGATCTTCAGGCTGCCGTCGCCGAGCACGAGGCGCACGCCGCGGAACTTCTCGTTGGTCAGGATCGCGACGCGCGACAGCGTCGCCAGCAGCGGCATGCGCTCGAAAGTCAGCAGCTTCGGGTGGTTCTGCGGGATCACGCGCTCGTAGTCGGGGAACTTGCCGTCGATCAGCTTCGACACCAGTTCGATCGGGCCGAAGCGGAACACGACCTGGTTGCCGGCGAGGATCACTTCGAGCGGGTCCTCGCTGTCGGCGAGCTGGCGGGCAAGCTCCATGACGGTCTTGCGCGGCAGGATCACTTCGGTGTGCGGGACGTCGCCAGCCAACGGGTTCGACGCGAACGCGAGGCGGTGGCCGTCGGTTGCGACCATGCGCAGTTCGCTGCCGCTCGCGATCAGCAGCAGCCCATTGAGGTAATAACGGATGTCCTGCTGCGCCATCGCGTAGGCGACCTGGGCGAGCTGGCGCTTGAAAGTCTTCTGGCTCACCGAGAAGCGCGTCGCGTCGCCGTCGGGCAGGTTCATGCGCGGGTAGTCCGCGGCCGGCAGTGTCTGCAGCGCGAAGCGGCTGCGCCCGGCTTTGACGGTGAGGCGCTTGTCGTCGAGCGTGACCGTCACGTCGCCTTCGGGCACTGCACGCAGGATGTCCTGGAGCTTCCTCGCGGCAACGGTGATCGATGCGTCTTCGCCGCCGATGTGGCCTGCCGTGGTGGTGCGGATCTGGATCTCGATGTCGGTCGCGAGCAGCGTCAGCTGGTCGCCATGCTTCTCGATCAGGACGTTCGACAGGATCGGCAGGGTGTGGCGCTTTTCGACGATGCCGGCGACCGACTGCAGCGGGGCGAGGAGCGCGTCGCGGGTGGTGGTGAGCAGAAGCATGGCGTCAGAGTTTTTCCGGTTTGAATTAGGTTGTTCCGGGCTTGGCGCGAGGCGCAATCAAAAGGGCGGGGGCTGCGGTGTTCATCCCCTGAGGACCTGCGTGAGCACGTGGACGTCGTGGTTCAACTGGTGGTCGCCGAGGCGCAGCTCGGCGATCGTGCGGCACGCGTGCATCACGGTCGTGTGGTCGCGCCCGCCGAACGCTTCGCCGATCGCCGGCAGCGACATCGGCGTGAGGTCTTTTGCGAGCCACATCGCGACCTGGCGCGGACGGGCGATGACGCGCGTGCGCTTTTTCGAGTGCATGTCGGCGACCTTGATCTTGTAGTAGTCGGCGACGGTCTTCTGGATGTGCTCGATCGTCAGCTGGCGGTTGTGCGCGTTCAGCAGATCCTTCAGCGCGTCCTTCGCGACTTCGAGCGAGATGCCGCGGCCGTGGAAGCGCGCGAACGCGACGACCTTGTTCAGCGCGCCTTCGAGCTCGCGCACGTTCGAGCGCAGATTCTTCGCGATCAGGAACGCGACGTCATCATGCAGATCGACGCGCAGCGCCTCGGCTTTTTTCTGCAGGATCGCGACGCGCATCTCGAGCTCGGGCGGCTCGATCTGCACGGTGAGGCCCCAGTCGAAGCGCGAGATCAGCCGGTCTTCGAGGCCCTGGATGTCCTTCGGGTAGGTGTCGCAGGTGATGACGATCTGCTTGCGCGCTTCGGTCAGCGCATTGAACGCGTGAAAGAACTCTTCCTGCGTGCGGTTCTTGTTGTTGAAGAACTGGATGTCGTCGATCAGCAGCAGGTCGAGCGAGCGGTAGTAGCGCTTGAACGCGTCGAAGCTTTTCTGCTGGTACGCGCGCACGACGTCGGCGTAGTAATCCTCGACGTGCACGTAGCGGATCACCGCGCGCGGGTTGTGGCGGTACACGGCATTGCCGATCGCGTGCACGAGGTGGGTCTTGCCGAGGCCGACGCCGCCGTAGACGAACAGCGGGTTGTACGACGTGCCGGGGTTCTGCGCGACCTGCATCGCGGCGGCGCGCGCGAGGTCGTTGGCGCGGCCGGTGACCAGCGTGTCGAACGTGAAGTCGGCGTTCAGGCGCGTCTTCTCGTAGGCGAGCTCCGACGCGGTGACGACGGAGGATTCGGGCTCGGCCGGGCGCGTGACGACGGCCGGCGCGGCAGCGGCGGCTGCAGGCGCCTGAGCGAGGCCCGGGGCAGTGGCGGGCGCGCTGCCGACGACGGGGCGCGCGGCCGGGCGCGCCGCGCCGGCAGCCGGCAGCACGAGTTCGACTTCGATCGGGGCGCCGTGGAATTCGGCGCCGAGTTCGCCGATCCGGCGCAGGTAGCGTTCCCGCACCCACTGCAGCACGAAGCGGCTCGGCGCGACCAGCCGCAACGCAGCGCCGTCGCCCGCCTGTTCCTCATCGGCGTGCAGCGTCCTGATCCAGGTGTTGAACTGCTGCTGCGGCAGTTCGTGTTCCAGGCGCGACAGGCAGAAGGACCAGAGATCTTGGCTCACGGGTTCGACGATTTGGGCTTGCGGCACGGTTTTCAAAGCGTACCCTCTCCACTGTTCACCAAGGCGGCGAAAAGACGGCGGCAGCTTGATGTGGGTTATAGGGACGCTTTCGCGGAAGTGAAGCCACAGCGCGAGGCAGGGACGCTGCGCCTGCTCTGTGATCGACCGAAAGCGGAAACGCGGATTCTACCCCTCGGCGCAAAAGTTATCCACAGGTCGGGGCAAAAATTGTGCTTGACAAACAGTGCATTATCCAATTAAATCTCGCGTTTGACCCAAATACTGGCAGACCGAAATGAAACGCACCTATCAGCCTTCCGTCGTCCGTCGCAAGCGCACCCATGGATTTCTGGTCCGCATGAAGACCCGTGGCGGTCGCGCAGTGATCCGCGCCCGTCGTGCAAAGGGCCGTCACCGTCTCGCCGTTTGAGGTGAGCAGCCGGCCAGGCGTTGACCAGCGATTCCTCGACGCCTACAGGTTACGAAAAACGGATGAGTACTCATCCGTTTTTGCTTTTCGGCGGGCGTTCAAGGGGCAGTTTTTCATCGCCCACTATCGCCCCAACGAACTCGGGACGGCGCGCCTGGGAGTCGTCATCGCGAAGAAGCTCGCGAAACGGGCCAACGTGCGCAACCTGCTGAAACGCATCGTGCGCGAACAGTTCCGCAAGGCGCGGCCCGCGCTTGCGCACCACGATCTCGTCGTGCGCCTGCAGGCGCCGGTCAAGATGGCGACGCGCGCGATGATCAACGACGATGTCGTGAATCTGCTCGGCCGGTTCCGCGAGTGATGAAAGCGCTGGTGCTCGGTCTGCTGCGTGTGTACCAGTACGGGATCAGCCCCATGCTGGGCCGTAACTGCCGCTTTCATCCGTGCTGCTCGGAGTACGCGCAGGAAGCTGTCGAGCGCCACGGCGCGATGCGCGGCGGCTGGCTTGCGCTCAAGCGGGTGGGCCGTTGCCACCCATTCCATCCCGGCGGGTATGATCCCGTCCCCTGAACAATTTCAGATCGAACAATAATCCGATGGATCAGCGCCGCCTCGTACTCTTCCTCGTCTTCTCCCTTTCCCTCGTGATGCTGTGGAATGCCTGGCTGAAGCAAAGCCAGCCCGCGCCGGTCGCGGTCACTGCTACCGCCGGTATCGAGGGGGCCGGCGTGCCGACGCCGACGACCGGTGTGGCACCGGGAGCGGCCACTGCCGTGCCGGGCGTGCCGGGCGCTGCGGCCGCTTCGACCGCGCCGCGCATGGTGGTGCGCACCGACCTGATGGTCGCGGAAATTTCGGCGCAGGGCGGCGACATCGTCCGGCTCGAACTGGCCCAGCACCAGGCGACCGCCGACAAGTCGAAGAACTTCGTGCTGTTCGACGACGGCGCGATCCACCTGTACGCGGCGCAGTCCGGGCTGATCGGCGACAACTTGCCGACCCACAAGACGACGTTCAACCTGCCGCCGGGCGAACAGGTCATGAAGGAAGGCGACGATCGTCTCGTCGTGCGGCTCGACGCGCCGGAGCAGGATGGCGTCAAGGTCACGAAAGTGATGACGTTCCATCGCGGCAACTATCTCGTCGACGTCGCCTACGAGATCGAGAACAGCAGCGAGCGCGCGCTGTCGCCGCATGCGTATTACCAGCTCACGCGCGACGGCAAGCCGGCCGAGTCGGTCGAGGCGTTCGGCGTCACGACGTTCACGGGCCCGGCGTTCTATACCGAAGCCGAGAAGTTCCAGAAAGTCCAGTTCGAGGAAATCGCCGAAGGCAGCGCGAAGTTCGTCAAGCAGGCGAGCGACGGCTGGATCGCGATGATCCAGCATTACTTCGTCAGCGCGTGGCTGCCGCAAGGCGGGTCGGAACGTGAGTTCTTCGCGCAGAAAGTCGGCAACGACCTGTATTCGGCCGGGGTGATCGTGCCGGTGGCGGCGATCGAGCCGGGGCAGAGCGGACGCGTCGAGGCGAGCCTGTATGCCGGTCCGCAGGAACAGGACAAGCTCGAGGACATCGCGCCCGGTCTCGACCTGGTCGTCGATTATGGCTGGCTGACGGTGATCGCCGCGCCGCTGTTCTGGGTGCTGTCGTGGATCCACAGCCTGGTCGGCAACTGGGGCTGGGCGATCATCATCGTGACGATCCTGATCAAGCTGATTTTCTTCCCGCTGTCCGCCGCGAGCTACAAGTCGATGGCGAAAATGCGGGTGCTCGGTCCGCGCATGCAACGCCTGAAGGAGCTGTACGGCAACGACAAGGCGAAGATGCAGCAGGAAATGATGGAGATGTACCGCAAGGAGAAGATCAATCCGCTCGGCGGCTGCCTGCCGATCCTGGTGCAGATCCCGGTGTTCATCTCGTTGTACTGGGTGCTGCTCGGCAGCGTCGAGATGCGGCACGCGCCGTGGCTCGGCTGGATCCAGGACCTGTCGGCGAAGGACCCGTACTTCATCCTGCCGGTGATCATGGGCGTGTCGATGCTGATCCAGATGAAGCTCAACCCGACGCCGCCGGATCCGATCCAGGCAAAGGTCATGATGGCGATGCCGGTCATCTTCACCTTCATGTTCCTGTGGTTCCCGTCGGGTCTGGTGCTGTACTGGGTCGTGAACAACATTCTGTCGATCGCGCAGCAATGGCAGATCACACGGATGATCGAAGGTGAGAAGTCCGGCGCCAAGCCTGCCTGACACCATCGCGGCGGTCGCGACCGCGGCCGGCCGCGGCGGCATCGGCGTCGTTCGCGTCTCCGGGGCGGCGCTCGCGCCGTTCGCCCGGGCGCTGACGGGGAGGGATCCGAAACCCCGGCATGCGGCGTTCACGCATTTTGTCGATGCAGTCGGCCATCCGATCGACGAAGGCATCCTGCTCTATTTCCCGGCACCCCATTCGTTCACCGGCGAGGACGTCATCGAACTGCAGGGGCACGGCGGACCGGTCGTGCTGCAGCTCGTGCTTGCGCGCTGTCTCGAACTCGGCGCGCGGCTCGCCGAGCCCGGCGAGTTTTCGCGACGCGCGTTCCTCAACGGAAAAATGGACCTCGCCCAGGCCGAGGCGGTCGCGGACCTGATCGAGGCGTCGACGGTGGCGGCGGCACGCTCGGCGGTCCGTTCGCTGTCGGGCGCGTTCTCTGACGAAATGCATCGGCTCACCGACGCGCTGATCGACCTGCGGATGCTCGTCGAAGCGACGCTGGATTTTCCCGACGAAGACGTCGAGTTCCTCGAAAACGCCCGCGCCATCGAGCGGCTCGACACGATCCGCGTGAAGCTCGAAAGGGTGCTCGAGCGGGCGCGCCAGGGAGCGCTGCTGCGCAGCGGGATGAATGTCGTCCTGGTCGGTCAGCCGAATGTCGGCAAGTCCAGCTTGCTGAACTGCCTTGCCGGCGAGGAGCGCGCGATCGTCACCGACATCGCCGGCACGACCCGTGACGCGGTGCGCGAGACGATCGCGATCGAAGGCATTCCGATCCATGTCATCGACACGGCCGGCCTGCGAGAAACGGCCGATCCGGTTGAACGCCTGGGCGTCGAGCGGACCTGGCGCGAGATCGCGCGCGCGGACGTGATCCTGCGCATCGTCGATGCGCGAGTCGGCCCGCAACCGGGCGACGACGCGATCGACGCGGCGCTGCCGGAAGGCGTCGAGCGGATCACGATTTTCAACAAGATCGATCTGTGCGGGCTCGAACCGGCGCGGCTGCGGCACGACGATGGCGTCGCGATCCAGCTCTCCGCCCAGCTCGGCCTCGGTGTCGATCTGCTGCGCCGCGAGCTGCTGAGAGTGGCGGGCTGGCACGCGCATGGCGACGACGTCGTGCTTGCGCGTGAACGCCATCTCGTCGCGTTGCGCGAGGCGCTGGCGCACGTGATCGCGGCGCGATCACAATGCGACGCGCTCGAATTGTTCGCGGAGGAACTCCGGCTGGCCCAGGTGTGCATCGGCGAAATAACCGGAGAGTTCTCGTCGGACGATCTCCTCGGGGTGATTTTTTCGCGGTTCTGCATCGGCAAGTAGCGACGCTTCCGGACGTTGAAGAGGTCGACGAAGGCCTTCTGCAGATCGCCTACCCTTGAACTGCCGGAGAGCATCGAGCCCGAACCCTCCGGCAGCTTCTCATCGTTGTCCCGTCACGCGTTCCCAACCATGGCGCACCGCCAGCTTCATGCGCTCCCAGGTACCGCCGGGGTGGTCTCGGTCCCAGTCGCGTTGTGCGTCCGCCTCGATGTCAGGCCACATCCGTCCGCGGTACCGCGCGTCGCTTGCGAGGGTGTAGCCGTAACGGTAAGCGGGGGCGTATTCCTCGTACCGCGCGCCTTGCGCGCCATAGCGGGTCTGGAAGTCCTGCCGGTAATCCGGCTCGTATTCTTCGAAAGTGCGCAGCGTCGTGCCTGTCGTGCCCGTTTCCCCTCCGTCGCGCTGGGTTTGCACTTCGGTGTGCCGTACCGTGCCTTCAATCGTCTCGGTGTGCTCGGTGGCCTCCTTGCCCACTCTCACTTCTTCGACGACGCGGGCCGTCTTGCTGACGACGGCTTTCTCGGCGGTTTCCTGCACCTCGACGGTTTTCTCGTCGAACGCCCTCAGGTCTTCGCCGGTCGCGGGCCGGTCGACCGGGCGACGCTCGATCGTCGCGTGCTCTTCCCGCAGCTGGACGTTTTCGCGGACCGGCGTCTCGACGGTCCGCGAGACCACGCGCACGGTGCCTTTTTTCATCTGCCGCTTGCCGACGTCCAGTTGCTCCTCGACGACCGGCAGCACCGCCTTGCGCTCGTTCGCGATTTCTTCCGCAGTCAGCGGCGAGGAGTCGGGGCGATAACCGGTCCAGCCCTGCTGACGCCAGTATTCAGTGCGCTCGTCGATGTCGATCGCGCCGGCTTCCTCGAGCACATCGCGCACCGGAGTGACATCTGCGCCATCGGGCAGGTCGACTGTGAGCACGATCGCGCCGCGTCGGACCGCTTCGGAATAGGCGCCGACTTCATCCGAGTCGTCAGTGCCGAAGAGATTGCTGAAAAAATGGCCGATGCCGCTGAAGAATCCCTCATCGCGCTCCTCAGTCGTCGAAGAGGTGGGATCAGCGGCCGTACGATGCAGCGCGGACCGGTCAAACCCTCGGCTCAGAAGGGCTTGTTCGGCAGCGAGGGCAGCGGCTTGGGTATCGAAAACACCCACAACAGTTTGCGTCATGTCTTGCTCCTCGGTTGAGTTGAAGAAAGGCCTGCGGTTACAGCAATCCGCATGCCCTTCGTTGGCTCTTTGCCGGACTGTCGCGACACCTTGTGCGGCGCCTTGCACCGTTCGCGAACTTACACAAGCGAGGCGGGAATTACACCGTCCCCAGTGAAAATGAGCGGTGACGGGTGGAGAATCGGTGGAACCGGCGATCGCTCGCCTGGAGAATCGGCGGGACCGGCGATTGCTCGTCTTTTGAACGTGCATACGGATTACCTCGCGCTTTTCCAGACCATGCCTCCGTCAAAAAAACCCCGCCCCGTCGAGCAGAAGCCTCATCCGCACTCCGGCGACGAAGAGAATGAGTCGGCCACGCGGGTGATTCCGGTCGTCGAGGAAGAGGTTTCGATCGAACGGGTCACCGAGAACACCGGTGACAGCGTGCGAGTGCGCATCGCGCTGCACGAGGAAACTCAGTACGTGCCGGTAACCGACGTCATCGAGGAACTGAGCGTCGAGCGCGTCCCGGTAAACCGCTTCGTCGACCAACGGGCGGGGCCGCGTGAAGAAGGCGCGGTGCTGATCGTTCCGGTGTATGAAATGGTGGCAGTAGTCGAACACCGCCTCCTGCTCAAGGAAGAAGTGCGGATCGTTCGACACCGCCGCGAGATAGAACGAAAGGAAGAAGTCGTTCTGCGCAAGGAGACAGCGATCGTTGAGCGACGCGGGGCCGACGAGGAGGAATGGAAGCCAGCCCCTCCACCCGAAGGTTAGCTAATAGTTGGGGAGATGGACGGCTGGTAGAATTCGCCCTTTCGTTCCCGCTGTTCTAACTCGTTCTGCATGGTTTTCCAAAAGTGGGCCCATTCTGATCGGAAAGGCGATAAGCGCAGCGTGGCAAGGCATGCTGCCGATTCGCTCGCTTCTTTGACGACGTGAGCGTGCAGTGTCGGTACCGGGCGGTGGATCTATTCGGCATCGCAGCTGTCTCCATGCGACGTGCTGTTTCACGTGAAACAGGCCTGCACTGATGGACGCGGCCGAAACGCTGCTGTTCTTTCTCGGGCTGGTGGCCTTTCTTGCCGGGTTTGTCGATGCGGTGGTCGGTGGCGGCGGACTGGTGCAGATTCCTGCACTGTTCTCGGCATTTCCTGCGAGCCTGCCGGCGACGCTGTTCGGGACCAACAAGCTCGCGAGCATCGTCGGCACCAGCAGCGCGGCCATACAGTATGCGCGGCGGGTTGCGATTCCGTGGCGCGTCGCGCTGCCGGCTGCGGCCGCTGCGCTCGCCGGCGCATGGTTCGGCGCACGGGCCGTCGCGTATCTGTCGCCGGCGGTGCTCAAGCCCGTGATTCTGCTGCTGCTGATATTGGTCGCAATCTACACGTTCATGCGAAAGGATTTCGGCACCGCAGACGCAACGGCCGAGCCGCAGCACGCGACGGTGCTCGCACTGCTGATCGGGGCGAGCGTCGGGTTCTACGACGGTTTCTTCGGACCGGGGACCGGAAGTTTCCTGATTTTCCTGTTCGTCCGTTTCCTGGCGATGGATTTTCTGCGCGCGTCGGTGACGGCGAAGATCGTGAATGTCGCGACGAACCTCGCGGCGATCGCATTCTTCACTTCGCACGTCGCGATCTTGTGGCAAGCCGCCGGCGTAATGGCCGCCTCCAACCTCGCGGGCGCGCTCGTCGGTTCGCGGCTTGCGCTGCGCCACGGTGCGGGATTTGTGCGAAAAATGTTTCTCGGTGTCGTGGCGGCGCTGATCGGAAAGATGCTGTTCGATCTCGTCAGGGGATGATGTGGCGGGAAAGTTTCACGTGGAACACGTGCATGCGCTTCGTCCCGTCCGCCTCGAATGCCGGAGTTCACATTGCCGGGGCATATTGGTCCGTGGGAGGCGATCGCGGCCGAAGGATTGCGATCATTCGACGACGCGCCGATAAACGCCTTGCCGGACGCGGAATTATCGCGCTGCAGTATTACAATGGCGCGACGCGCTGCATCACACAGACGTTGCCAAATTACCTGTGCACTTCGCCTCGCGTAGCTTGCGGGGCAGGGTGCCAATCAGCGAAGTTCCGATTCCCGTGACCATTTCCTCCCGACCGGCCAAAGGCCGCCCCGTGCTTCCGAACGACGGTCTCGGCTATGCCCTGCTGCAGGCGGCGTCTCTCGTCGAAGCGGTCCTCGCGGGCGGCAATCTGACCGAAGCCTACGAGCGGCTGCTGCACGCGAATTCCGGCTGGCCGGACGCGACGCGTGGGGCGGTGCGCGATCTCGCGTGGGGGACGCTGCGCGACTACGGGCGCGGCGACGTCGTCCTGCGCCACTTGTTGCACAAGCCTTTGCCGGTCGCGCTGCACGCCTTGTTGCTGGTTGCGCTGCATCGCCTCGAGCACCGCCCGGATCAGGCGCACACGGTCGTGGACCAGGCGGTCGATGCAGCTGCCGTTCTCGCGCCGGGGCTCAAAGGGGTCGTCAACGGGGTGCTGCGCAAGCGGCTGCGCGACGAAAGCGAACTGGCGAGTCTCGTCGAGGCGGACGAGGCGGCGCGCTATCGCCATCCCGTATGGTGGGTGGCGCAGCTGCGCGCTGCCTGGCCCGACGGCTGGGAAGCGGCGCTCGAAGCGGGCAACCAGCGGCCGCCGATGGCGCTGCGAGTCAATCGCACGCGAGCGAGCGTGGAGGCCGTGGAAGCGGAACTGCGCGAGGCGGGAATCGGCTGCCGGCGGCTCGCGAACGACGCGCTCGTGCTCGACAAGCCGATGCCGGTCGCGAGCTTGCCCGGCTTCGCCGCCGGGCGCGTCTCGGTGCAGGATGCGGGGGCGCAGTGGGCGGCGCGGTGGCTGGACCTCGCGCCGGGCCAGCGGGTGCTCGACGCATGCGCGGCGCCGGGCGGCAAGGCTGCGCATATCCTCGAGACGATGGCGGTCGAGCTCGTCGCGCTGGAGCTCGATCCGAATCGCGTCCAGCGTATCCGTGACAACCTCGAGCGGCTCGGCCTGCACGCGCAGGGGCTGACCGCCGATTGTCGCGCCCTCGACACGTGGTGGGATGGCCGGCCGTTCGACCGCATCCTTGCCGACGTTCCCTGTTCGGCGTCGGGTGTTGCGCGCCGGCATCCGGACATCAAGTGGCTGCGGCGACGCGAGGACGTCCGCCGCTTCGCCGCGCAGCAAGCCGCCATCGTCGACGCACTGTGGCCGACGCTGGCGCCCGGTGGCAAGATGCTTTACGTCACCTGCTCCGTTTTCAACGAAGAAAATGCAGCCCAGGTCGCGCGGCTGAGTGCCGGCCATCCCGATCTCGAGCGGCTCGAGATCGACGGCAGGCTCGAGCGCCAGTTGCTGCCCGCTACGGACCATGACGGTTTTTTCTACGCGCTCCTTGGCAAGCGTCGCTAAGCTGCTGCGCGCCGCGCTGCTCGCGCTGGTCCTGGGCCTGCTGTCGCTGCCGGCGGTCGCGGAAGGGGATATCGGCTACGCCGAGATCGTCGCGAGCGAAGAGGGTTATGTCGTCAACGCCGACATCGACCTCGACCTCAACCAGCGGCTGGCTGATGCGGTGATCCATGGCGTGTCGCTGTATTTCACCGCCGAATTCATCGTCGAACAGCCGCGCTGGTACTGGTTCGACGAGACTGTCGTCGAGCGCTCGCTGAACTTCCGCCTTTCGTACCACGCGATCACGCGCAGCTTCCGCCTGTCGGTCGGCAACTTCCACCAGAGTTTCGACACGCTCGATTCAGCGGTGCGGACGATGCTGCGGATCCGCAACTGGCAGATCATCCCCGTCGACGATCTCGATACGGGCGAATCGTATCGTGCCGCGTTGCGCTTTTTCCTCGACACCAGCCTGCTGCCGAAGCCGTTCCAGGTCACCGCGCTCGGCAGTCGGGACTGGAATCTCGGGACCGACTGGATGCGGTGGACATTCCTCGCCGGCGCCCCGCGATGAAACGGGTCCTGCTGATCGTCGTGGCGGCGGTCGCCGGCATCTCGCTGTTTTTGCTGGCATCGGCGAGTTCGAATACCGATCTGTTCGCCAAGAGCTATCCGTATCTGCTCGCGATCAACGGCGCGGTCGCCGTCGCCCTCGGCGGACTGGTCGGTTTCCAGCTGCGTGCGCTGTGGCGCGAGTACCGGGACCGCCAGTTCGGCTCGCGGATCAAGTACCGGCTGATGCTGATGTTCGCCCTGATGGCGCTGGTCCCCGGCATCATCGTCTATGCGGTATCGCTGCAGTTCGTCGTCCGCAGCATCGAGTCGTGGTTCGACGTGCGCGTCGATTCCGCGCTCGAAGGGGGCATCGCGCTCGGGCAGAACGCGCTCGACTACTTGGCGTCGCAGGTCGGCGACAAGGCCCAGGACATGGCGCTCGAGCTCGAAGGCGTGGCGCCCGTTTCACCGACCTTGCTGAATCGCCTGCGCGAACGCGCCGGTGTCAGCAGCGCCTCGGTGATCGGCTCCAATGGCCAGGTGCTGGTGACCGTGTCCGGCGAATTCGGCGGCTTCCTGCCTGATCTCCCGACCGTCACGCAGCTGCGCCAGGCGCGCCAGACGCAGCGTTATCACATCGTCGATACTCGGCCCGGCGACGGGCTGAGGATCCGGGTCGTGGTGCCGATCCCGTCGCGCATTCTCAGTGCCGAGGCGCAGTATCTGCAGCTGACCCAGCCGGTCCCTGAAACGTTTGCGCGCCACGCCGAAGCGGTCCAGGAAGCGTATCGCGAATACCAGCAGCTCACGCTCGGCCGTACCGGACTGAACCGCATCTACACGCTGACGCTGACGCTGACGCTGCTGCTCGCGCTGCTTGCCGCGGTCGCGGTCGCGTTCATCCTGTCACGTCGCCTCGTCGCGCCGCTGCTGATCCTCGCCGAAGGCACGCAGGCCGTGGCGCAAGGGGACTTCAGCCCGCGTCAGGCACTGCCGGCACACGACGAGCTCGGCGTGCTGACCCAGTCGTTCAACCGCATGACGCGCCAGCTCGTCGAAGCGCGCGATTCCGCCGATCGCAACCGTGCGGCAGTCGAGTCGGCGCGCGCCTATCTCGAAAGCGTGCTCGCGAACCTGTCGACCGGCGTGCTCGCGTTCGCCGGAGACGGCACATTGCGCGCCGCGAACGCCGGCGCGATGGCAATCCTCGAGGACGAGCTGAGCGGGTTCGAGGAGGTGCCGCTGGCGCAGTGGCCGCGCCACCCGAGCTTCCGCGACGCGTTGCTGAAAGGTTTCGACGAGCATGACGGCGACTGGCACGAGCAGGTGGAACTCGCCGGCGCCGACGGCAGCACGCAGACGCTGCTGATCCACGGCGCGCGGCTGCCGACCGCATCCGGCGGCGGCCTCGTCGTCGTCTTCGACGACATTTCCCGGCTGGTCGCCGCGCAACGGACTGCCGCGTGGGCGGAAGTCGCGCGCCGGCTCGCGCATGAAATCAAGAATCCGCTGACGCCGATCCAGCTGTCGGCCGAACGCCTTGCCTACAAGCTCGCCGACCGGGTGGATGCGGAAGGCCGGGAGATACTCGAACGGGCGACGCGCACGATCATCAACCAGGTCGAGTCGATGAAGAATCTCGTCAATGGGTTCCGCGATTATGCGAGACTGCCGGGCCCGGTCATCGGCAGCGTCGACCTCAATGCGCTGATCGCTGAGATCCTGAATCTCTACGAGAGCTCGCCGGTGCAGGTGCGCGCCGAACTCGAGCGCGGCCTGCCTGCCGCGGCGGGAGACGCAACGCAGTTGCGGCAGGTCATTCACAATCTGCTCCAGAATGCCGAGGATGCGCTGGCCGAACAGGACGACGGCCTCGTGACGCTCGTGACGCGCGGGGAAGGGGACCACGCCGGGCTGCTGATACGGGACAACGGGCCAGGCTTCCCGGCAACCGTGCTGGCCCACGCGTTCGAGCCGTACTTCACGACAAAGAGCCGCGGGACGGGCCTCGGCCTCGCGATGGTGAAGAAGATCATCGACGAACATGGTGGAGAAATCCGCCTGATGAACAGAGACTCCGGGGGCGCCGAAGTCCGCATCCGCTTGCGGCTCGCACCCCCGACCAGCGACAAGTGACCCATGGCGAACATACTCATAGTTGACGACGAAGTCGGCATCCGCGAGCTGCTCTTCGAAATACTCAGCGACGAAGGGCACGACATCGTGCTCGCGGAGAACGCTGCCGCAGCCCGCACCGCGCGCAACGCCGCGCGCCCCGACCTGGTGCTGCTCGACATCTGGATGCCCGACACCGACGGCATCACGCTGCTGAAGGAGTGGTCCGCCAACGGGCAGCTGACGATGCCTGTGGTGATGATGTCCGGCCACGGCACGATCGACACCGCAGTCGAGGCGACGCGCATCGGCGCGATCGACTATCTGGAAAAGCCGATCGGCCTGCAAAAGCTGCTCGCCGCGGTGAAGCGCGGGCTGCAGCGCCCGGCCGCACCGGGCGCGCCGTCGCCGCTGACGCTCGCTGCGTTTACCCGTTCGGTGCCGCTGCGCGAGCTGCAGCGGCTGATCCAGCAGGTCGCGGTGACCTCCCGCGTGCTGCTGTTGCGCATCGGCGCGGGCAGCCTTGCGGAGCTCGCGGGGCGCAGTTTCCAGGCGAAAGGGGCGCCGTGGCTGGATCTGTCCACGGTGTCGCCGCCGCTCGACGTCAACCAGCTGCAGGCCTGTCAGGGCGGCGTCCTGTTCGTGCCCGAACTGTCGCGGCTGGCGCGCACCCAGCAGAAGAACCTCGCGTTCGCGCTCGAGCGTCTCGAGCGCTACGACCTGCGCCTCGTCGTCGCGACCGACCACTCGCTCGACGCGCTGGTCCGCGAAGGGTGGGAGGAGTCGCTCGTCGCGCGACTGTTCGAAGTCAGCCTCGCGCCGCCGTCGATCGCCGACGTGCGCGACGATCTGCCCGAACTCGCGGCGCAGCTGCTGCTGCATCTGGTTGAAGCGGGCGAGGTGCCGCGCCGGCAGTTTTCGACCGGGGCGCTGAACACGTTGCGCGCGCAGCCCTGGAGCGGCGGATACAACGAACTGCGCGCCGCGGTGAAGTCGCTCGCGCTCGGCACGCTCGACGAGGAGATCGGCATCGCCGACGTGCGGCGGCTGCTGATTCCGTCCACCGAAGGTCACGTCGGCGTGTCCCTCGACCAGCCGCTGCGCGAGGCGCGCGAAGCGTTCGAACGACTGTACTTCGAGCATCATCTGCGCCTCGAAGGCAGCAACATGACCCGGCTGGCCGAAAAAAGCGGGCTCGAACGCACCCATCTGTACCGCAAGCTCAAACAGCTCGGCCTGCAGGCCGGACGTCGGAGCGAAGAAAATTGAATCCGACCGGAGACGTGAAGAGCAGCTTTTCGGCCGCTGACGGGCGCGGCCCGGCAAGGCGCCACAGGAGATCCGGACGGTGAAGATCATCATCCTCGGCGCCGGGCAGGTCGGCGCCTCGGTCGCGGAAAACCTTGTTTCCGAGGCCAACGACATCACGCTCGTCGATACCAACCCCGAGCATCTCGAAATCCTGCGCGACCGCCTGGAGCTGCGCACCGTGCTCGGCAACGGGGCGTCGCCTCAGGTGCTGCGCGACGCCGGCGCCGATGATGCGGACCTGTTGATCGCGGTGACACAGTCGGACCAGACGAACCTCTGTGCGTGCCGCGTCGCGAAGACCGTGTTCAACCTGCCGACGCGCATCGCGCGACTGCGCTCCACCGATTTCGTCGAGCATCCGGAGCTGCTCAACAGCGACAACTTCGCGGTCGATTTCTCGATCTGCCCCGAGCAGATCGTCACCGACTACATCAAGCGCCTGATCGCGTTTCCGGAGGCGCTGCAGGTGCTGGAATTCGCCGACGGCGTGCTCAGCCTGATCTGCGTCACTGCGTTCGAAGGCGGGCCGCTGGTGGGTCATCCGCTGAAGGCGCTGCGCTACCACATGCCGAATGTCGAGGTGCGGATCGCCGCGATCTACCGCCTTGGCGAACCGCTGATCCCCGAAGGCGATACGACGATCCTGCCCGGCGACGAAGTGTTCTGCCTCGCCGCGACGGTGCATATCCGCCAGGTGATGCGCGAGATGCGCCGCTCGGACCGGGTGACGCGGCGCGTCATGATCGCTGGCGGCGGCAACATCGGCCTGCGGCTCGCGCGTTCGATCGAGGCCGACTACAACGTCAAGGTGCTCGAAGTCGACAAGCACCGCGCCGAGGCCATCGCGACGCAGCTGAGGCGGGCGCTGGTGCTGCGCGGCGACACCACCGACGAGAAGCTGCTCGAGAACGAAGGCATCGACGAGATCGACCTGTTCCTCGCGCTGACCAACGACGACGAAGACAACATCATGTCGACGTCGCTCGCGAAGCGGATGGGCGCGCGCCGCACGCTGGCGCTGATCAACCGCCGCAGCTATGCCGATTTGGTGCAGGGCGGGCCGATCGACATCGCAATCTCGCCGGCGCAGACCTCGATCGGCTCGCTGCTCGCGCACGTACGGCGCGGCGACGTGGTCGCCGTGCACAGCCTGCGCCGTGGCGCGGCCGAAGCCCTGGAAATCATCGCGCACGGCAACGCGAAGGACTCGAATGTCGTCGGCCGCGCGATCGAGGACATCGCGCTGCCGAAGGGCGCGACGATCGGCGCGATCGTGCGCGAGGAGCTGCGTCCCGACGGCAAGGTGATGCGGCGCGGGGTCGTCATTCCGCACCACGACACCGTGATCGAAAGCGGCGACCACGTGATCGTTTTCTGCACGCACAAGAAGCTCGTGCGCCAGGTCGAGAAGCTTTTCCAGGTCGGCTTCACGTTCCTGTAGAGACCATGCGCAGCTACTTTCCGGTCCTCAGCGCCCTCGGCCTGATCGTGACGATGTTCGGGGTGCTGATGGGCTTTCCGCTCGCGGTGTCGTTTTTCCTCGACGACGGCGCGACCCGCGCATTCGATGACGCAGTGCTTCTGACTTGCGCGGCCGGGTTGATGCTGTGGGCGCTGACGCGCCGCGTCAAGCGCGACCTGAAGCCGAGCGACGGCTTCCTGCTCGTTGCGCTGACGTGGGTCGTGACGCCGGTCTTCGGCGCGATTCCGCTGTTCGGTTATTTGCCCGGTCTGTCCGTCCTCGACGCCTACTTCGAGGCCGTGTCCGGCCTGACCGCGACCGGCGCGACAGTCCTCAGCGGTCTCGACCAGCTGCCGATCTCGATCAACCTGTGGCGCACCTTCATGCACTGGATCGGCGGCATGGGCGTCATCGTGCTGGTGGTCGCGATCCTGCCGCTGCTCGGGATCGGCGGCCGGCAACTGTTCCGCGCCGAAGTGCCGACGCCGATGAAGGAGTCGAGCCTCACGCCGCGCATCACGGAGACGGCAAAAGGCCTGTGGACGGCCTACATCCTGCTCACTGCGGCGTGCGGACTGAGCCTGTGGCTCGCCGGCCTGGACGGCTGGCAAGCGCTGATCCACGCCTTCACGGTGACGGGCCTGGGCGGTTTCTCGAGCAAGGACGCCTCGCTCGGCCATTTCAACAGTGTGCCCGTCGAGATGGTCGCGATCGCGTTCGCGCTGCTTGCGGGACTCAATTATGCGACGCACTACCTCGCGCTGGTGCGCCGCAGCCCGCGCCCGTACCTGTCCGATCCCGAATTGCCGTTCTATTTCGGCGTGCTGCTCGCGAGCGTCGCGGTGCTGACCGCCTACCTGATGAGCGTCGAAGCGCACGCCGGCTTCCTCAATACGCTGCGCTACGTCGCGTTTCATGTCGTGTCGATGTCCACGTCGCTCGGGCTCGCGACTTACGATTACACGCTGTGGCCGATGTTCGCGCAGATGTGGATCCTGTTCCTCGGCAGCTTCATCGCCTGTTCCGGTTCCGCCGGCGGCGGCATCAAGATGATGCGGGCGATCATCCTGTACAAGCAGGTGTACCGCGAGATCGTGCGCTCGCTGCACCCGAACGCGGTGCATCCGGTGCGCCTCGGGATCCAGCCGGTGTCGGAGGACATCCTGCACGCGGTGCTGGGCTTCAGCTTCATGTACATGGTGAGCATCGTCGCGTTGACGCTGGTACTCGCAGCGACCGGCCTCGACATCATCACCGCTTTTTCCGGCGTCGTCGCGTGCCTCAACAACACCGGCCCCGGACTCGGCGCGATCGGCCCGGCGTCGAATTACGCCGGCCTCAACGATTTCCAGACCGGCACACTGGCGTTCACGATGATTCTCGGGCGGCTCGAAATCTTCACGCTGCTCGTCGTGCTGACGCCCGTTTTCTGGCGGCGCTGAGGCGGGCCCGCTGCACCATTGCAGGCCGGGGTCGGCATGACGCCGCAAAACGCGGATAATCGCGCTTTGCCTCGAACCGGCAGACTAAAGGACGTAATCGTGAGCCGTCTCCAGAACGACACTTTCCTGCGCGCGCTGCTGCGCCAGCCCACCGACCACACGCCGCTCTGGATGATGCGCCAGGCCGGACGTTACCTGCCCGAATACTGCGAGACGCGGCGCCGCGCCGGCAGCTTCCTGAACCTGTGCAAGAGTCCGGCGCTCGCGTGCGAAGTGACGCTGCAGCCGCTGGCACGCTACGACCTCGACGCTGCGATCCTGTTCTCGGACATCCTCACGGTACCGGATGCGATGGGACTGGGGCTGTACTTCGCCGAAGGCGAAGGCCCGCGCTTCGAGCGCCCGCTGCGCGACGAATGGGAAATCCGCAACCTCGTCGCCCCCGACCCGCACGCCGAACTGCAATACGTCATGGATGCGGTCGCCGAGATCCGCCGTGCGCTCGGGGGCAGCGTGCCGCTGATCGGTTTCTCGGGCAGCCCGTGGACGCTCGCCTGCTACATGGTCGAAGGCGGCTCGTCCGACGACTATCGCCGCATCAAGACCATGGCCTACACGCGGCCCGACCTGCTGCATCACGTGCTGCGCGTCACTGCCGACTCGGTCGTCGCCTACCTCAACGCGCAGATCGAGTCGGGAGCGCAGGCGGTCATGGTGTTCGATTCCTGGGGCGGCGTGCTGTCCGAAGCCGCTTATCGCGAGTTCTCGCTGCCGTACCTCGAGCGCGTCGTCGCCGGCCTGATCCGCGAGCGCGACGGCGAGCGCGTGCCGAGCATCGTGTTCACGAAAGGTGGCGGCCTGTGGCTCGAGAGCATTGCCGCGATCGGCTGCGATGCGGTCGGACTCGACTGGACGATGGATATCGGCCGCGCGCGCGCGCTCGTCGGGGACAAGGTCGCGCTGCAGGGGAATCTCGATCCGGCGATCCTGTTTGCGCCGCCCGAAGTGATCGCGACCGAGGCGAAGCGGGTGCTCGACGCGTTCGGCCCGCATCCCGGGCATGTGTTCAACCTCGGCCACGGCATTTCGCAGTTCACGCCTCCCGAGGCGGTATCGGTGCTCGTCGACACCGTGCATCAGCACAGCCGCAAATTGCGCGGCGGACGCTGAGCGCGGTATCGGAACTGTGCCCTCCGCACGCCCGCCTGTTGCGCTGCTTCGGGCGGGTTGGGGCGGGGGAGCGATGAGCCTTCATGACAGCGGAATCGGCCGGGCTGTCGTGCGTCGAGTCGCTGCTGTCAAGAAGAAAATATTTAGAAACAGCTTGACTTATGCACACTCCGCCGTTCCGGGGCGAAGCTGCACGACAAGCGTTCGCGATATTGCGCTGCAAGAATAAGTCACTGAAAAACCTCAAGAAAAAATTTGCTTACTGTTAAGGCAAAGTGACTGAATGGCTTGCTGCATACCGGATTCAGGGCGTTTCACCCAAGCTGTTCACAAAGTTATCCACAGAAACTGTGGACAAGCCGATTAATGGTTATCCGGTAGAAGGCGGCTGCAATTCTCCACCCGCCCCATGACTGTTTCGGCACGTTTTCGACTGCACGACAAAGACCCACGAAGGTATGAATCAGACATGCGGATCGTTCGCGTTTCCCTGCCGGTTCCTCTGCCGCAGCTCTTTGATTACACGTCTGAAGATGCGACCGAAGGGGATGTCGGGCGTTGCGTCCGCGTGCCGTTTGGCCGCGGCGAGAAGAGCGGCGTCATTGTCGCGATTGCCGACGATTCCGCGATCGATGCGGCGCGGCTGAAAGCGGTACGCCACGTCCAGCGTGAAGTCTCGCCCCTGCCACGCGACTGGCTCGAACTGGTCGCGTTCGTCGCGCGCTATTACCACGCGCCCCCCGGTGAAGTGATTGCGCTGGCGCTGCCGCCGGGCCTGCGCCGTGCGGACGCGGTGAGCGACCGCGAATCGGATCCGCTGCTCGACGTCAGCGAGGCAGGCCGCGCCGCCCTTTCGGCGCCGCGGCGGCCGAGCCGGGCGCTCGCGCTGCTGCGCAATCTGGTTGCGCTCGGCGTCGTGCGGCACAGCGTGGCGCGCGCGCTGCCCTCCGGTGATGCCCTCGCCGACGCGCTGCGCCGGGGCTGGATCGTCCCCGTCCGGCGCGCCAATCCCGCCGACGCCGCAGGCGAACTGCCGCAGCTGACGGCCGAGCAGGGCGCGGCGCTCGACGCCGTGCTCGCCGCCGGGCCGGGCTTCGTGCCGTGGCTGCTGCAGGGGGTCACCGGCAGCGGCAAGACCGAAGTTTATCTGCGGCTGGCCGCGCGCACCCTCGAAGCCGGCCGCCAGGTGCTGATGCTGGTGCCGGAGATCGCGCTGACGCCGCAACTCGAAGCGCGCGTCGCCGGCCGCTTTCCGTCGGCAACGGTGATCAGCCTGCATTCGGGACTTGCCCCGGGTGCGCGCTCGCGCGGCTTCGTGCAGGCGCTCGAAGGCCGCGCCGACATCGTGCTCGGCACGCGCCTGGCGGTGTTCGCCGCGCTGCCGCGGCTGGGGCTGATCCTCGTCGACGAGGAGCACGATGCGTCGTACAAGCAGCAGGAAGGGGTGCGCTATTCGGCCCGCGACGTCGCCGTGTGGCGCGCGCGGCAACGCGACGTGCCGATCGTGCTCGGCTCGGCGACGCCGTCGCTCGAGAGCTGGCAGCACGTGCGTGCCGGGCGTTACCGCGGCCTGCGCCTGTCCGCGCGCGCAGTGGCGAGCACGCTGCCGGCAGTGCGGCGCATCGACACGCGGCGCGTGCGCCTCGACGAAGGGCTCAGCCCGGCGCTGCAGGCGGCGATCGGCGAGCGCGTCGCGCGCGGCGAACAGAGCCTCGTGTTCATCAACCGCCGCGGCTACGCGCCGGTGCTGTCGTGTCCGTCCTGCGGCTGGGTGAGCCCGTGCCCGCACTGCTCGGCGAACCTGGTCGTGCATCTCGCCGACGGCCGGCTGCGCTGCCACCACTGCGGCTGCGACAGCGCGATCCCGCGCGTCTGTCCGGTGTGCGGCAACCAGGACATCCAGCCGTTCGGCCGCGGCACGCAGCGCATCGAGGCGCGGCTGGTCGAGCTTTTTCCCGACGCCCGGGTGCTGCGCGTCGACCGGGACTCGGCGCGCACGCGAAAGCAGTGGGAGGCGATGCTCGCGACGATCGCCGCCGGCGAGGCCGACATCCTGGTCGGCACGCAGATGATGGCGAAAGGGCATGATTTTCCGCAGCTCACGCTGGTCGGCGTGGTCGGCGCCGACGCCTCGCTGCACGCGGCCGACTTCCGCGCGCCGGAGCGCCTGTTCCAGCAGCTGATGCAGGTCGGCGGGCGGGCCGGCCGGGCGCACCTGCCCGGCGAAGTGCTGATCCAGACCGAATACCCGGAACATCCGCTGTACCGCTGTCTGGTGCGCCACGACTTCGACGCTTTTGCCGCACGTGCGCTCGACGAGCGCCGTCAGGCGGGGTTCCCGCCTTTCACCCATCAGGCGATGCTGCGCGCCGACGCGCCGGCGCTCGAGGACGCGATGAAGTTCCTCGCCCATGCCCGCCGCCTCGCGCAGGACAGTGCGCCCGAAGGGCTGCAGGTGTTCGACGTGGTGCCGATGCGCATGACGCGCCTCGCGCGCCGCGAGCGCGCGCAGCTGCTCGTCGAGGCCGGGGAACGGGCGCTGCTGCAGGAATTCGTCGGGCGCTGGATCTCCGTCCTGCGCGCCCAGCGGCTGCCGCGCGACCTGCGCTGGCAGCTCGATGTCGATCCACTGGAAGTCTGAGAGCCCCCAGAAAACGGCTTTGCCGTTTCCGCCCCCCGAGGGGGACAAGAAAACTTGGGGCGGCCCTGCGTTTTCTTGAGAGCCGCCGACCGGCGCTCAGCGCAGAGTCGTGCGCAGCGCGCTCACCGCGTCGCGGTAGCGCTCCAGCGCTTCGCCGCGGGATGCCGCGCTGACGCCGAGGTCGCGTACCAGCCCGTCGCACAGCCCGTAGCACCAGCCGTGGAGCATCACTGGCTGGCCGCGTTCCCAGGCTTCGCGCAGCACCGAAGTCTGGCTGATATTGACGACCTGCTGCATCACGTTGAGCTCGCACAGCTGGTTGATGCGCTGCAGCGGATCCTCGATCGCGGTGAGCATCGTCTCGTGCAGGTCGCGCACGTCCTGCACGTGGCGCAGCCAGTTGTCGATCAGGCCGAGCCGGCTGTTGTTGAGCGCTGCCCCGACGCCGCCGCAGCCATAGTGGCCGACGACGAGGATGTGCTTGACCTGCAGGACGTCGACGGCGTACTGGATCACCGACAGCGCGTTGAGATCGGTATGGACGATGACGTTCGCGACGTTGCGGTGGACGAAGACCTCGCCCGGTGCGAGGCCGATGATCTGGTTGGCCGGCACCCGGCTGTCGGAGCAGCCGATCCACAGGTATTGCGGCGACTGCTGGTTCGCGAGGCGGCGGAAATAGGCGGGATCCTCGCCGCGAATGCGCTCGGACCAGTTGCGGTTGTTGGTGAACAGCTGATCGATTTCGTGCATCGTTTCTTCTCGGCAGTGATTAGGGAGTCCAGATGTCGAGTGCTTCGAGCTGGCGGCTTGCCGCTTCGGCCCAGCCGCGGTTCGCTGCCGGGTTGGCCGGGCTCGGGTGGAGGATCCGCGCGACCCGCAGCGCCCGGCCGGCGAGCACGTCCGCGGCACGGCTTTCCGCCCAGGCGCCGACGCCGACCACCCATTCGGGTTCCAGTGCATCGACGACGCGGCGCAGGTGGTCGTCGCAGGCGGCCAGCAGGGGTCCGGATTCGGCGGGGGGAAGCTTGTCCGGCGTGAGGTTGCGTGCTTCGGCGAAAAACGCCAGCGGACAGTAGTTGGCGACGAAGTGGCTGGCGAAGAACGCTTCCGGCGCGCCGAAGCGTTCGCGGAACAGTCCCCACAGGCGGCGCCCGCTGACTTCGGAGCGCGGGCATGCGAAGCCCTCGATCGGACGCTTCGGGTTTTCCACCGCCGGTTTGCCGACCGGGCCGGCCAGCCCGAGCCAGTCGCGCACCGCCGCCACTTCGCCGAACGGCACGCCGGTCTGGGTCATGCCGAACGGGCCCGGATTCATGCCGATGAACAGCACCCGCTTGTGCCCGGCGCCGTAGCGGCGCAGGTAGTTTTCGTGGATCGTCCACGCGTAGTCGAGCGGGTTGTAGACGTGGCTGACGGGGGGCGCGAAGCGCAGGCCGTCGACTTCGCGGGCCAGGGCGCGGGCAGCGGCGATCAGGGCGCGCACGGAAGGGTCGGTCGTCATGGCGTATGGTGTGTCAGGCGCGGCCCGGCATCGCGGCGACCGCTTTCGCTTCGCCGTTCCACGGCGCAATCTTCAACAGCAGCAGCATGCCCGGAATGGCGAGGAAGAAGCATGCCCAGAAGAAATCGTACCAGCCCATGCGCTCGACGAGCCAGCCGGCCGAGGCGTTGATGAACGTGCGCGGCATCGCCATCAGGCTCGTGAACAGCGCGAGCTGCGTCGCAGTGTAGGCCGGATGCGTCGTGCGCGCCATGTACGCGACGAACGCGGTCGTGCCGAGGCCCACACCGATCGCTTCGCCGCCGATGACGATCGCGAGCACCGCAAGGCGGCCGGCATCGGACGGCATCGGCCCGAGCCACGCGAGCCAGACGAAGCCGAGGATCGTGACGATCTGCACGAGGCCGAACAGCCACAGCGCCCGGTTGATGCCGAGGCGCACCATCCACAGCCCGCCGAGGATGCCGCCGATCACCGACGGCCACAGGCCGGCGTTTTTCGCGACGATGCCGATGTCGGTCTTGCTGTAGCCCATGTCCAGGTAGAACGGCGTCGCGAGCGCGGTGCACAGCGAGTCGCCGAGCTTGTAGAGGAACAGGAACGCGAGCACGAGCAGCGCCGAACGCAGGCCGTGGCGGCCGAAGAACTCGCGGAACGGCTCGACGACCGCCGCGCGCAGCGTGCGCGGCGTGCCCGCGGCTTCGCGCGGCTCGTTCGAGAAGATCGTCATCGCGACGCCCGGCAGCATGAACAGTGCGGTGATCACGAACACCGGGCCCCACGCGAGGTGGTCGGCGAGGATCAGCGACAGCGAGCCGGGCACGAGGCCGGCGACGCGGTACGCATTCACGTGGATCGCGTTGCCGAGGCCGAGCTCGATCTCGGGGAGGATTTCGCGCCGGAACGCGTCGAGTGCGATGTCCTGCGTCGCCGACAGCAGCGCGATCGCGGCGGTCAGCCCGACGACGAGGCCGAGGTCGGTGACCGGCGACAGCTGGCCGAGCCACGCAATCGCGGCGACCAGCCCGAGCTGCGACACCAGCATCCAGCCGCGGCGCCGCCCGAGCCACGGCAGGATGCCGAAGCGGTCGAGCAGCGGTGCCCACAGGAACTTCCACGTGTAGGGGAACTGGATCAGCGCGAACGCGCCGATCGCTTTCAACGACAGGCCTTCGGTCTTCAGCCAGGCCGGCACGAGGTTCAGCAGCAGGTACAGCGGCAGCCCCGAAGCGAAGCCGGTGAAGATGCAGATCAGCATGCGGCGGTTCAGCAGGACTTCGAGCCAGGCGGGGCGGCGCAATTCGGACACGAGGGGGCACTCGGCGAGGGGTGGCGGGCATTATCCCAGATTGCGCCGGCGATCCGCGTGGCCGTCGAGGAAGGCGACGACCGAGACCGTCAGGCCGTCCGCCACACGCTCCGCAGCGAATTTTCCACGACGTCCGCCGTCACCGGGCGGCTGAAATGGAAACCCTGCAGCTCGTCGCAGCCGAGTTCGCGCAGACGCGCGACCTGGACTGCGGACTCGACCCCTTCGGCGATCACCGAAAGCCCGAGGTTGTGCGCGAGCGACACGGCGGCGGCGACGATCATCGCGTCGTTCGCATCGTGCTCGATGTCGGAAACGAAGGAGCGGTCGATTTTCAGGTGGTCGAGCGGGAACAGCTTGAGATAGGACAGCGACGAGTGCCCGGTGCCGAAATCGTCGATCGCGATGCGCACGCCGAGATCCTTCAGCGCCTGCAGCAGCGCGACCGCTTCGTCCGGGTTGTCCATGACCGCGCTTTCGGTGATTTCGAGTTCCAGCAGCCCGGGGCGCAGGCCGTTCGCTGCGAGCGTTGCCGACACCGTGTCGACGAGGCATTTTTCGCGCAGCTGGCGCACCGACAGGTTGACCGAGATGCGCAGCTCCGGCAGCCCCGCGTCGAGCCACTGCCGCGCCTGCCGGCAGGCCTCGCGAAGAACCCACGTGCCGATCTCGACGATGACGCCCGTTTCCTCGGCCAGCGGGATGAAGCGCAGCGGCGCGATCAGTCCGTCCTGCGGGTGACGCCACCGCACCAGCGCTTCCAGCCCGGTGAGGTGCCCGTGGCGCGAGTCGAACTGGGGCTGGTACCACAGCTCGAATTCGCCGCGTGCGACAGCGCCGCGCAGCTTGCGCTCGAGATCCAGCCGCGCGGTCGCGGCACGGTTCATCTCGTCGGTGTAGAACTGGAACTTCGCGCGCCCCGCGGCTTTGGCGTGATACATCGCGGTGTCGGCGTTGCGCATCAGCGCCGCCGGGTCTGCGCTGTCGTCGGGAAACAGGCTGATGCCGATCGACGGCGTCGTGTGAAGCTCGGTCGCCTCGACGCAATACGGGGCGGAGAGCTGTGCGAGCAGCTTCGCTGCGACGTGCGTGACGTCGTGCGCGCCGCCGATGCCTTGCAGCACGACGACGAATTCGTCGCCGCCGAGGCGCGCGACGGTGTCCGTTTCGCGCACCGCCTCGCGCAGGCGCCGCGCGACCTGCTTCAGCAGTTCGTCTCCGACCGGGTGGCCGAGGGAGTCGTTGATGTGCTTGAAGCGGTCCAGATCGAGGAACATCACTGCCAGCCGCTGCCCGTTGCGGCGCGCCTCGGCGACCGACAGCTGCAATCGGGCGGTCAGCGAGAAGCGGTTCGCGAGGCCGGTCAGCGTGTCGTGGTAGGCCAGATGCTGGATATCCGCCTCGGCGCGCTTGCGGGCGGTGATGTCCGAAAAAATCGCGATGAAATGCGTGATCTCGCGCGTTTCCGGGTCGCGCACGCCGTTGATCATCAACGCGCGCGGATAGCGCTGCCCGTCGCAGCGCAAGCCTGTCGTTTCTCCCGACCACGCACCGTGCGCGTTGACGATCGCCCACACGGTGCACGAATCGGGCCCGCCTGCGCCCTCGCTCTCCTCTCCTTCGTCGCCATGGTCGCTGCCGGGGCGAAAGCACGTGCCTTGTGCCGCCGCTGCCGCGATCCCGGTGATCTCGGTGTAGGCAGGGTTGACCGACACGATGCGATGGCCGAGGTCGGTGATGACGATCGCGTCGGGGCTGTTTTCGAACACTTTGTCCGCGAGCTGGAGGCGCTCCTCGTCGCGTTTGCGCGCAGTGATGTCGGCGTAAGTCGTGACGAAGCCGCCTTGTGGCAGCGGCTGGCCCTGGACGAGCAGCACCGTGCCGTCGCGCCGGCGGCGCTCGAAGCTGTGCGGCGCCGGGTCACGCGCGCGGGCGAGAAGATCGGCGACGATCCGGTCCGGGTCGCTGGGGCCGTACTCGCCGCGCGCGGCGTTATAGCGGAACAGTGTCTCGAGCGACGGCAGGCCGTCGGCGAACAGGTCCGGCGGGAAATCGAGCAGACGCTTGAATTCCTCGTTGCACGCGACGAGCTGCAGCTCGTGGTCGACGAGCGACACGGCGCATGGAATGTGGTCGAGGATCGTCTGCAGCATCGCCGCCCGCTGCACCGCTTCACGCTGCACCCCTTCATTTTCGCCGGAGGGGTGTGCGGCGACACCGGCCTCGGCTGTCATGAAGGTGCCCACCCCGGCCGCGCCGGAAAGCCCCCCGGCAGGGAGGGCTGCACGGCGGCGACGGTAACGGCGATAGATCGGGCGTCCTCCGGCAAGCAGCGACGCCAGCGTCAGCACTCCGGCGCCAAAACCGGCAGTGGCCGGCGCGGCAGCGTCCGGTGCGTCGCTCCCCCCGGCAGCTGCGCCCGAGGCGAGCGCGAAACCGGCTGGTGCAGCGAGGACGACGGACAATGCGAATGAAAGGAGAACCGTCTTGTGCGAAAACATGCCGGCAGGTTATGAGCGGTTGGGAGTGTTGCGATCCGGAGCCCATCCGCGCAGGACCAGCCCAGTCTGGGGCGATTCTGACAGCCAGTTTCAAGGCTTACAATCCTGCACTGCAACGATACGCCCGCGTATGGGCTTGTCGGCGGCACCACGGTACCCGAGAATGGGAGTTCGCGGCAATCCAATTGATAACCACTGGGAAGGGAGACGAACATGAGCCAGCACGTCGTCATATCGTTCGGCGCGGGACGCGACTATGAATTCACGGTGCACGAGGCCGACACGGCGGGCCTGACGAAGGATCAGGCGCGTGCGTGGCTGTCGCAGGAGTTCGAAACGCTCGAATGCACGCCGTCGAACCCGATGGGGAAGATTCTTGCGCTCGACATGATCCTCAACGTCGCCAAATATGGTGGCGAAGAGCGATTCAGCCAGGCCGACGAGTGGGCGCAGCGCTTCGCGGCAGTCGCCACGGTCGTGCTCGGGCGCCCGGTGCTGAAGGTGGATGTCGCGAACTTCGTCGTCGGCTGAGCACGCCGGGGTCCGCCGTGGCCCCCGCGCAGTACCGCGGCTCGTCGCCGACCGGCTCAGTCGGGGCGGCCGAGCCGATACACGGCGACGCTGGCGAGGAAGTTCGGCTCTTCCTCGATCAGCCTGGTCTCGTCGAAAGCCAGGCGCTCGCGCACGACGATGCCGTTCATCGCGCACAGCGCGTCGAAGTCCGCGATCGTGAAGAAGCGCACGTTCGGCGTATTGAACCACTGGTGCGGCAGGCTTTCCGATACCGGCATGTGGCCGTTGAGGATGCTCTGGCGGTGACGCCAGTAGCCGAAGTTCGGAAAGCTGACGACCGCTTCGCGCCCGACCCGCAGCATCTCGGCGAGGATTCCCTGGGTGTTGTGCATCGCCTGCAGCGACAGGCTCATGATGACGTGGTCGAAGAAACCGTCCTCGAGGCCGGCGAGGCCTTTTTCCATGTCCATCTGGATCACATTGACGCCGTTGCGGATGCAGGTTCGCAGCTTGTCCGCGTCGTTCTCGACACCATACCCCTGCACCTGGCGGACTTCGGCGAGGTGCCTGAGCAGGCTGCCGTCGCCGCAGCCCAGATCGAGCACGCGCTCGCCCGGCGAAATCCACTTCGTGATCACTTCGTAGTCGTAGCGGTAGGCCATCGTCAAACCTTGATGCGGTCGAAATAGGCTGCAAGCAGCCCGTGGTAATGCGCGTCGTCGAGCAGGAACGAGTCGTGCCCGGCGTCGCTCTCGATCTCCGCGTAGCTGACGTTGCGGCGGTTGTGCAGCAGGCTGTAGACGATCTCGCGGCTTCTCGCCGGCGAGAAGCGCCAGTCGGTCGTGAACGACACGACGAGGAACTCCGCCGTCGCGCGCGCCAGCGCCGCGCGCAGCAGGCCGCCATGCTCGAAGGCGGGATCGAAGTAGTCGAGCGCCTTGGTCGTCAGCAGATAGGTATTGGCGTCGAAAAAACCGGCGAACTTGTCGCCCTGGTAGCGCAGGTAGGATTCGATCTCGAACTCGACGTCATAGCTGTACACCGCCTTGCCGTGGCGCAGCGTGCGGCCGAATTTGTCGGCCATCGCATCGTCGGACAGGTAGGTGATGTGGCCGAGCATGCGCGCGAGCTTCAGCCCGCGTGCCGGCACGACGCCGTGCTCGTAGTAGTGCCCGCCATGGAAGTCCGGATCGGTCAGAATCGCCTGGCGCGCGACTTCGTTGAACGCGATGTTCTGCGCCGTGAGTCTCGGCGCCGACGCGATCAGCACCGCGTGCCCGATGCGCTCCGGGTACTGCAGCGTCCATGACAGCGCCTGCATGCCGCCGAGGCTGCCGCCGACGACCGCGGCGAAACGTTCGATGCCGAGCCGGTCGGCGAGCCGCGCCTGCGCGGCGACCCAGTCCTCGACGGTGACGAACGGGAAATCCGCCCCCCACGGTTTGCCGCTCGCCGGATTGATCGAGGCGGGCCCGGTCGTGCCGTGGCACCCGCCGAGGTTATTGACGCCGATGACGAAGAACTTGCGCGTATCGAGCGGCTTGCCGGGCCCGACGAGGTTGTCCCACCAGCCGATGTTGCCGGGGTCGTCCGCATAGTGCCCGGCGACATGGTGAGAGCCGGACAGCGCATGGCATACCAGCACGGCGTTGCTGCGCGCGGCGTTGAGCTCGCCGTAGGTCTCGTACAGGAGTTCGTACTCGGGCAGGGCGTCGCCGCTGCGCAGCGGCAACGGCTCGGCGAAATGCGCCCGCTGCGGGACGACGGCGCCGACGGATTGGGGTTGGATCATGTTGTTCGCTGTAGACAGAAAAACCCAGCCGGCTGGGAAACGCGGACTGGGTCGCCCTCGCTTTAGCCGGATTTATTGAGCGCCCGCAAGCTGTGGTTCAAATCGGCGCGTGGAGGCGAAAAATTAGCGTGGCCGTGCGCAATTGTCAAATTCCCCGCACGCCGGGCTCAGGCGGCGAACACGATGCGGTCCCGCCCCTCGTGCTTGGCGAGGTACAGCGCGTCGTCGACGCGTTTCATGAATCCTGCCAGTTCCTCGCCGGGGCGGCAGCTGCCGACGCCGAGCGACACGGTGATGCGCAGCTGCCGCTCGCCGATGATGAACGGATCGCTCCCGACGCACGCGCGCAGCCGTTCGGCGTTGTCGCCTGCGGTGCAGGGTTCGGTGTCCGGCAGCATCACGAGGAACTCTTCCCCGCCCCAGCGCGCGCACACGTCGTATTCGCGCACCGAGGCCGCGAGGCGCGCGGCGACGGCCGTGAGCGCGTGGTCGCCGAGCTCGTGCCCCCAGGTGTCGTTGATGTCCTTGAAGTGGTCGATGTCGATGATCATGATGACGAACGAGCGGCCGCCCCGCTGGGCCCGCAGATGCTCCTCGCGCAACCGCTTCAGCGCATGGCGCCGGTTCGGCAGTCCGGTGAGGGCGTCGCGATGCGACAGCCATTCGAGCCGCTGGTTGAGTTCGCGCAGCATGCCCTGGTACTGGTCGCTGATGCGCACGATCTTTTCGAGCCTGCGCAGCTGACGCCGGTAATTGACGGCATGGCCGGCACCGCGGTCGCGCTCCGCAGCCTGGTAGTGGTCGCTGATGCGGGTGATGCGCTCGAGCTGGCAGAGGTGGTCGGAAAAGGCGTCGTAGAGCTCGGCAAGCGGCGCGCGCAACGGGTTGTCCCGGTGTTCGGGATCCCTCAGCAGCGCATCGATGCGTTCGGTCAGCGGGCGCTCGCCGGGCGGCAGGGGAAATGCTGAATTCATCGTCACGAACCCGGAATGATCTCGAACGGGAACGTGTAGTCTTCCTTGAACTCGGCAGCCAGATCCGCGACGCGCTCGTTGTCACGGTCATAGCGCCAATTCACCGTGACCGCCTGCCCGCGCTCGTGCGCATCCTGCAGCGCGTCGAAGATGTCCATCATCGCGCGCACGCTGCTCGTGTTGAGATACAACAGTTTCAATTCGAGCGTCAGCGGCTGCAGGACGTCGTCGAGAAAGCCGGCGATCCAGTCGATGACCGGCTGGAACAGTTCAAAGGAATTTTCCGGATACGAGTCGCCGCTCATTTCCAGCCGCCCGGCAGTCCGGTCGGTGCGGATGAGGGGAGTCGATTCGGTGGCGGGAATCTCGAAATCGTTCACTTCGGACCTCGGTTCAAATCACCACGCGCAGGCTGAAGAAGGCGTGCTGGGGGTCAAGGGTTTTCATGCTGCAGGCGAGCGGCTGGCTCGCTCGGCGCGCCAGGTCGATCAGCCCGAGTCCGGCGCCGGTCTTCGCCTGCGGGTCGCGGGGCTGGCGCATCTGGGTCTTGAACGCGGCTTTCAGCGCGGCCCTGTCGAGGGCGGCGAGTTCGCCGATGCGCGCGACCAGCGCCTCGCCGTCGTCATGGAGCACGACATTGCCGGCACTGACGACGTAATGCCCCGCATCGTCGCGCGAAACGATGATCGTCGCTTCGGCTGCGGCGCCGCTCACGCCGCTCGACGCGGCGTAATGGCGGATGTTCTGGCTCAGCTCGATATAGGCCGAAAAAACGTCGGTGATCGCCGACGGGGATTCGGACAGCCCCTCCATGTGCTTGCGCAGGGCCTTGCCGATCTCCTCCATCAGCGTCGCCGAGAACGGCCCGTTGAAGCCCAGCATGATTCCCTGGCGCGAGAACGCTTCGCGCAAGGACAACACATCCACCTCTTCCATCCTCACTCCCCGGAAACAGGGCCGGGCTCAGCCGCCCGACCTGGAATACGAAAACCGATCACCGTGATGTCGTCGCGCTGCGGGCAGCTTCCCTGGTGATCGGCCAGGCGTCGCCGCAGCGCTTCTTCCTGGCTCTTCATCGGCTGCGCCGCGATCACGCCCAGCGCCTCTGCGAAGCGGCGATTGCCGAAGCCGTAGCCGCGTTCGCCACCGGCCTGGTCGAGGAACCCGTCGGTAGCCAGATAATACGTGCAGCCGGGCGCGTCGGCGAGGATGACATTCTCGTAAATCGTGCGCCGCCGCTCACCGATGCTGCGCCGGCTGCCGCGAATCTGCTCGCACCGCGTGCCCTCGCAGCGGTAGAGATCGGCGTGCGCGCCGGCGAAGGTCGCGCGGCCGCTCGCGAGGTCGACGTGGCACAGGCCGACATCCATGTTGGTTGCGAGGTGGCGGCTCGCCGCATCGCCCGGCAGCAGCGTACGCGTCGCGCCGTCGATGCGCGTCAGCAGCGCTGCGGGATCGGACAGTCCGAGTTCCTGGACGGCCAGGTCGAAGCCGGCGTGCGCGATCATCGTCATGAACGCGCCGGGCACGCCATGCCCCGCGCAATCGACGATGCCGATGAGGAACTGCCCCGGCGCCTCGCGGAACAGGTAGAAATCGCCGCCGACGGTGTCGCGCGGCTGCCACAGCACGAAGTGGTCGTCGGGCAGCGCGCGCAGCAGCTCGCGGTGCGGCAGCATCGCGTGCTGGATCAGGGCGCCGTAGCGGATGCTGTCCTGGATCTGCCGGTGCGTCGCGGCGATGCGGTCGCGCGCCTCGGCGAGATCGCGGGTGCGTGCGGTGACGCGGCTTTCGAGCTCGCTGGTGTGGGCGTCGATCTGGCGCGCCATGCCGTCGAAGGCGCGCGTCAGCGAGCCCAGCTCGTCGCTGCGGCGCGTGTCCAGGCGCTGGCGGTAATCGCCCACGGCGATGCGCTGCGCGGAGTCGGTCAGCTGCACCAGTGGCCGCAGGATCAGCCGGTCGACGCCCATGCTGACGGCGGCCGCGAACAGCAGCAGCAGCGCGATCGCGCCGAGCGCAAGCGGCCATAGCACGGTTTCGTCGATGACCTGCGCGGCGCCGAGGTCCACGGCGGTGATCACGTACCAGTCGAGCGCCGGCACGTAGGCCGCACCGAGGACGCGCGGCTGGCCCTGCAGATCGACGCGCAGGGCGCCGCCACTGCCCGGGGCGTCGCGCAGGCCGGCGAGCATGCCGTCGAGCGCTTCGCGATCCGCGCCGTCCTCGACGAGCCCGTGCAGCGTGCGCCGGGGAGCGGCTTTGGTCAGCGCCGCGTATTCGATCAGGGACTGGTCGGGGTGGGCGAGGATCGCGCCGTCGCCATTGATGATGAAGTTCGTGACGCCCGGATCGACGGTGCCGACGAAAGTGGCGAGAAAGCGCGTGAGGTCGAGCCCCGAGCCGGCCAGGCCGAGAACGCGTCCGCCTTCGTCTTCGCGCACCAGCACGTTGAACCAGACTTTCGTGACCTTGAGCTTTTCGTCGACGTTGACGTTCAATGCATACGGACGGGCGTCGCGGACGGTGGCGAAATACCACCCGTCCTTGGGGTCGCCGCGCTGCAGCGTGTAGCTCGGCTTCACCCACGCATCGGGCGCGCTGCCGTCGCTGAAGTAGTAGTGCCCGGTGTCATCGGCGATGAGGAACACCGAAGTGTCGGCGAACGCGCGCCGGAACCGTTCCGCATCGACGCCCGCCTGCCCCGAGTCGTCCGTGCCGCGGAGGAAGCGGCGAACGCTTTCGAGTTCGGCGAGCCGCTGCGACAGGCTCAGTTCGCGCGTGATCAGTGTGACGAGCTTTTGCGCCTGCAGCAGCGCGTGGTTGCGGGCGAAGCCGGCGCCGAAATGATCGCGGAAGGCGTCGAGGCCGGCCCGTCCGGCCAGCAGCGCGAACAGCGCCAGCAGCGCCAACAACGCCGCGAGCCACAGGCCCGATTTCCACCGCAATCCCAAGTCCGCTCCCCGTTCCCCGTATCGCTGCGTCGGCGTGCCGGCTCAGCCGGCCAGTCGCAGCACCGCCTCGCGTATTTTCGACTGCTCGTCCATCTTCAGGATGCGCTGCACCCGCGGCGCGAGCTCGCCGACGTCCGCGCGCAGCACCTGCTGCTTGATCTCGAGAATGTTGCCGGGATGCATCGAGAAATTGCGCAGCCCCATGCCGAGCAGCAGCAGCGTATACGCCGGGTCGCCGGCCATCTCGCCGCACACCGACACCGGCAGGCCGAAGCGCGCGCCGGCCTGGATCGTGCCGCTGATCAGCTTCAGCACTGCCGGGTGGAGCGGGTCGTACAGATGCACCACGGCTTCGTCCGAGCGGTCGATCGCGAGCGTGTACTGGATCAGGTCGTTCGTGCCGATCGACAGGAACGACAGACGCCGGATGAACATGCCGAGGGCGAGCGCAGCGGCCGGCACTTCGATCATGCCGCCGACGGCAAGCCGTTCGTCGAACTTGACCCGTTCGGCGCGCAGTTCGACCTTGGCCTTTTCGATCAGCGTCAGCGTCTGGTCGATTTCGTGCGCGTGCGCGAGCATCGGGATCATGATCTGCAGCTGCCCGTGCGCCGACGCGCGCAGCAGCGCGCGCAACTGCGTCTTGAACATCTGCGGTTCGGCGAGCGAGTAGCGGATCGCTCGCAGGCCGAGCGCCGGGTTCGGTTCGAAGCGCGTGCCGACACCGTTGAGCGCCTTGTCCGCGCCGACGTCGAAGGTGCGGATCGTCACCGGCTTGCCGGGCATCGATTTCAGCACCGCACGATAGGCTTCGTACTGTTCCTCCTCGTCGGGCAGCGCGTCGCGGCCGATGAACAGGAACTCGGTGCGGTACAGGCCGACGCCGTCGGCATTGACCGCCTTGACCTGGTTGAGGTCCTTCGGCCCCTCGATGTTCGCCAGCAGGTTCACGTTCTCGCCGTCGAGCGTCGTCGCGCGCGTGTCCTTGAGCCGGTTGAGCTTCGAGCGCTCGACTTCGAGCTCGGTGCGGCGCAGCCGGTATTCCTCGACGATATGCTCGTCGGGTCCGACGATGACGACGCCGCGCGTGCCGTCGATGATCAGGAGCTCGTCCTCCTCGACGAGCTGGCGGATGTGGTGCAGGCCGACGACCGCCGGAATGCGCAGACTGCGCGCGACGATCGCAGTGTGGCTGGTCGGGCCGCCGACGTCGGTGACGAAGCCGTCGATGTTGTGGTCGCGAAAACCGATCGTGTCGGCTGGCGACAGGTCGTGCGCGACGACGATCGTGCCGAGCCCGTCGCGGCGTTTCGGCGGCAGGTGACCCGGATGGCCGAGCAGCACCTTGACGAGGCGCTCGACGACCTGCACGACGTCGGCCTTGCGTTCGCGCAGGTAGGGGTCCTCGATCTGCTCGAACTGTTCGACGACGTGTTCCATCTGCTGAACGAGTGCCCACTCGGCGTTGCAGCGACGCGCTTCGATCAGCTCGCGCGCGGCGTCGACGAGCATCGGATCGGACAGCATCATCAGCTGCAGGTCGACGAAGGCGCCGACTTCGCTGTGCGACTGGCCCGTCGTCGCGGCGGCCTTGAGGCCGATCAGCTCGCCCTGCACCGTCGCCACCGCTTCGTCGAGGCGGTCCATTTCCTCGGGCAGGTATTTGCTCGAGACGTGGTAGTGATTGACCTCGAGCATCGCGTGCGAGACGAGATGGACGTGGCCGATCGCGATGCCCTGTGAGACCGGCAGGCCGTGGATCGTGAAGGGCATTGCTTACTCTCCCTCGCCGAAGCGGTCCGCGATCAGCTCCAGGATTGCCTCGAGGGCGGCATCCGCATCCCGTCCCGACGTATCGACGACGATCCGCGAGCCCTGCGCGGCGGCCAGCATCATCACCCCCATGATGCTTTTTGCATTGACGCGGCGGCCGTTGCGCTCGAGCCAGATGTCCGCCCCGTAGCTGCTCGCCGTCTGCGTGAGTTTCGCCGAGGCGCGTGCGTGCAGGCCCAGTTTGTTGATGATTTCGGTTTCAGCTCTCGGCATCGCGGGTTCGCCTGGTCACTGGATGTGCACGACGCCGTCGCAGCCGCCCGCGACGGCGCGCTGCACGAGCGTGTTCATGTCCCGTTCGCGGTAAGTCAGCACGCGCAGCAGCATCGGCACGTTGACCCCGGCGATGACTTCGATGCTTCCCGGCACCGCGAGCTTCGTCGCGATGTTCGACGGCGTCGCGCCGAAGACGTCGGTCAGCACGAGCACACCGTGGCCGCTGTCGGTCCAGGCGAGCATCTGGCGCGCGAGCGGCAGCATGTCGAGTGGATCGTCCTGGGCGGAGACGCCGAGCTGCACGGTTTGCGCGGGGCGTTTGTTGAGCACGTGGCTCGCACACTGGATCAGCGATTCGCCGAGCGTGCCGTGCGTGATGAGGAAGATGCCGATCATGATGGACGAGGGAAGTGTTTCGACGATTGTAGCCGACGAAGGCGCAGCTGCCGCGAATGCCGTCGCGGAGCTTCCCGGCCCCGGCGGTGCGCCGGGCTGCCCGGGCATGAAAAAGCCGCCCGTGGGGGCGGCTGTCGCGCGGGCGAGCCGTCGAGACTCAGCTCACTCGAGCCCCTGGCTCGCGAGGTATTCCTCGTACGTGCCGCGATAGTCGATGATCGTGCCATCGAGCCGCATGTCGATGATGCGGCTTGCGAGCGAGGACACGAACTCGCGGTCGTGCGAGATGAAGATCAGCGTGCCGGAGAACTTCTCGAGGCCGGTGTTCAGCGACTCGATCGATTCCATGTCGAGGTGGTTCGTGGGCTCGTCCATCAGCAGCACGTTCGGCCGCGACAGCATCAGTTTGCCGAACAGCATGCGGCCCTGTTCGCCGCCGGAAATGACGTTGACCGGCTTTCTCACGTCGTCGCCGGAAAACAGCAGCCGGCCGAGCGTGCCGCGGATCAGCGTCTCGAGATCGCCGCCCTGCGAGTCGACGGTGACGCGCGCGTAGTCGGCGATCCATTCGGTCAGGCTCTCGGTGCCGGCGAATTCGGCCGCATGATCCTGCGCGTAGTAGCCGGGTTTCGCTTTCTCGGCCCATTTCACGGCGCCTTTCTGCGGCGCGAGGCCTCCCGACTGGGGGCCGACGAGCAGCTTCATCAGCGTCGTCTTGCCAACGCCGTTCTCGCCGATGATCGCGACCTTCTCGCCCGCCTCGATCGCGATCGAGAACTTGTCGATCAGCGGCTTGGCCATGCCGTCGTACGCGAACGACAGGTTCTGCACTTCGCAAGCGAGGCGGTGCAGCTTGTCCTTGTCGTCGTAGTCGAAGCGGATCCACGGATACTGGCGGCTGGACGGCTTGACGTCCTCGGGCTTCAACTTGTCGATCAGCTTCAGGCGGCTCGTCGCCTGCTTGGCTTTCGACTTGTTCGCCGAGAAGCGGCGCACGAATTCCTGCAGATCCTGGATCTTTTCCTTCGCGCGGGCATTCGCGGACTGCTGGCGCTGGCGCGCGAGCGTCGCCGCTTCCATGTAGTCGTCGTAGTTGCCGGCGTACACGGTGATCGTGCCGTAGTCGAGGTCCGCCATGTGCGTGCACACCTGATTCAGGAAGTGGCGGTCGTGCGAGATGATCACCATCGTGCTGTCGCGCTGGTTCAGCACGTCCTCGAGCCAGCGGATCGTGTTGATGTCGAGGTTGTTCGTCGGTTCGTCGAGCAGCAGGATGTCCGGGTTCGCGAACAGCGCCTGGCACAGCAGCACGCGCAGCTTCCAGCCCGGCGCGACGTTCTTCATCGGGCCGTTGTGCAGTTCCGTGCCGATGCCCACGCCCAGCAGCAGTTCGCCGGCGCGCGCTTCGGCAGTGTAGCCGTCGTACTCGGCGAACTTGCCTTCGAGCTCGGCGGCGTGCATGTAGTCTTCCTCGGTCGCCTCGGGGTTCGCGTAGATCGCGTCCTTCTCGACCATGCAGGCCCACATCTGCTCGTGGCCCATCAGCACGACGTCGAGCACGCGCACGTTCTCGAAGCCGAACTGGTCCTGCCTGAGGTAGGCCATGCGCTCATGCGGATCCTTCGACACGTTGCCGGCGGACGACTCGAGCTCGCCGCACAGGATTTTCATGAACGTCGACTTGCCCGCGCCGTTGGCGCCGATCAGGCCGTAGCGGTTGCCCTCGCCGAATTTGACGGAGACATTCTCGAACAGGGGCTTGGCCCCGAACTGCATGGTGATGTTGGCGGCGACGAGCACGGCGGAATCCTGATTTTCAGATAAAACAAAGCTTTGCATTATAGCGCAGAAGGGTGTGACGCGTCGGAGCGGCTGTTGCAGTGTGGGATTTCATCCCATTTTTTTGCGCCCCCCTCTGGTGCCGCCGCGTTGTCGGCGTCAAACTTGAGGCATGTCCCCGATCCGCCAGCTGCCGTCCTCTCCGCTTGCCGCGTTTCGCGTGGCACTGGGCATCGGCCTGCCCCTGCTCGGCGTCGGGCTGCTGATGGTGGGGTTGCTCGGCGTCGTGTCGTATGGCGTCCTGCCGTCGGTGGAGTCGCTGCGCAGTCGCGGCTGGCAGCCGGTCGAAGCATCGATCGAATCCGTGAGCCTGCACGGGCCGCCGTCGAGCCTGCATCCGCCGCTCGATTCGGTGCAGATCCGCTATCGCTACCGCGTCGGAAACGTCGACCACGACGGCGTGCGCTACGATCCGCACGACGGACAGTACGCGCCCGACTCGAGCCAGGCGGTCATCGCCGGCCTGCAGGCTTCGCCGCGAATCACGGTGTGGGTGAATCCGTCTGACCCGGACGATGCGATGGTGTTCCGCGAGCTGCGCTGGGGAGTGTTCCTCTTCACGTTCCCGGCGCTCGCGCTCGCGCTGGCGGGCGGGCTGATGCTTTTCGTCGGCATGCTCGCGTGGAGCCAGGCGGACTCCGGCGCGCGGCCGGGCAAGCCCGGCCAGCCTTAGCCGGGCCGCCCGCTACAAGAAGCGGGCGATGAAGCACGGTGCCGCGCCGCGGACCGCAGCGGGCAGCGGCAGCCATACGCGCCGCCCGGCGCCGGGGACGCGCTCGACCGGTGCGCCGGCGGCATTCTCCAGACGTTCGAGGCGCACCGTGTCGTTGCCGCCCGGATGCACGAACTCGATCCGGTCGCCGACGCCGAAAGCGTTTTTCACCTCGACTTCGGCCAGGCCGCGCGCGGCATCGAAGCCGAGCACTTCGCCGACCAGCAGGCTGCGCCCGGACTCGGAGTGGCCGCGCAGGTAGTTCTGGTGCTCGGGCGTGTGATGGCGCTCGTAGAACCCGTCGGTGTAGCCGCGGTTCGCCAGCCCTTCGAGCTCGCCGAGCAGGCGCACGTCGAACGGCCGGCCGGCGACCGCGTCGTCGATCGCGCGACGGTATGCCTGGCTCGCGCGCGCGACGTAGTACGGGCTTTTCGTCCGCCCCTCGATTTTCAGCGAATCGACGCCGATCGCGACCAGCCGCGCGACGTGCTCGACCGCGCGCAGGTCCTTCGAGTTCAGGATGTAGGTGCCGTGCTCGTCCTCCTCGACCGGCATCAGCTCGCCGGGCCGGGTGCCTTCCTCGATCAGCCACACGCGCTCGCTCGCGGCGTGCCGCGGGCCGCCGCCGAGCCCCGCGCCTTGCGGCACGCGGCGCACGTCGCCGCTGTCGTCCTCGGCCGCGTCATGGACTTTGTAGTCCCAGCGGCACGAGTTCGTGCAGCTGCCCTGGTTCGGGTCGCGGTGGTTGAAATAGCCTGACAGCAGGCAGCGGCCCGAATAGGCGACGCACAGCGCGCCATGCACGAACAGCTCGAGCTCGACCTCCGGGCAGGCGTCGCGGATCTCGGCCACTTCGTCGAGCGACAGTTCGCGCGACAGGATGATCCGCTTGACGCCGAGCGACGCCCAGAAACGCACTGCCGCGTAGTTCGTCGTGTTCGCCTGCACCGACAGGTGAATGGCGACGTCCGGCCAGCGCTCGCGCACCATCATCATCAGGCCCGGGTCGGCCATGATCAGCGCGTCGGGACCGAGCGCGACGACCGGTTCGAGGTCGGCGAGAAAGCTGCGGACTTTCGTGTTGTGCGGGTAGATGTTGTTGACGAGGTAGAACGCCTTGCCCGCGGCGTGCGCCTCGTCGATGCCTTGCGCGAGCACGTCGAGCTTGCCGAAGCTGTTGTTGCGCACGCGCAGCGAATAGCGCGGCTGGCCGGCATAAACGGCATCGGCGCCGAACGCGAACGCGGTGCGCATCATCTGCAGCGAACCGGCGGGGGCGAGGAGTTCCGGAAGACGGAGCGGGGGTGTCGTGGCGGGCATCAGAGGGAAACGGGCAAACCGGCATTCTAGGGGCCCCCCGGGCCGACGTGTAGCGGCATCGTTCGGCGAACCAGGCAGCGCAGTCATGCCCGGCGGGAGATGGGCTTTTTCGATGAGTTCTCTTCGCTGAAGATCAGGTGCACGAAGTAGTCAGCGACGGCCCACCCGGAGCTGCGCCGCGCGCCTGCATCGGGCCCGGCCTCGGGGACGCAGCGCGGACAACCCCGCTTCGACGCGTCCCTGCTTTCGCCGTGCCTGACCCTAACGGTGACTCACCGGGACGGAAACCGGCTCCGCCGCCCACACTCCGCGCGCGACGGCTTTTGCGCCGTCGAAGACCAGCCAGCTTTGCTGCCCGTAGTGCGGCAACGGGCGGCTGGCAGCGGTGACGGCGCCCGCATCGGCGGCAGCGACGATGGCCAGCGGAACGCCCGAATCGAGGCGCAGCGTCCACATCCGCAGCGTGCCTTTTCCGGCGACCTCGGGCGGCGGGGGTGGGAGTGCGTGACTTTCGAGCCAGCGCAGGACAGGGCCGTCCTCGCCGATCACGAGCAGCGGTCGGTCGCCCGGCGGGAGCTCCGCAGCGTGGGGCCCGAACCGATGATCGAGCAGGCGCATCGCCAGCGACCGTGCGGAGGGCGCGAAGGCCGCGTCGCCGAGCGTGACGAGTGCGGTCCGTTCATCGAACTGAAGTTCACGCAGAATGGGCGGCGCTTCCCGGCGATGCAGCCGCCGCAGCAGCCGGTTCTCGGGATCGAGGGTGATGCGGGTCGCTGCTTCCTCCGCGCCGAGTTCCAGCTCGAATCGCTGTTCGGTGCGTTCGAGCCGCACGCGGCGGGTTTCCTCGCCATCAGTCGTGGCGATGCGCAGCGGCACTTCGATGACGTACGGCGGCGCGCCCTGGGTCAGCGTCACGGCCACGTGGTCCTCGGCGGCTCGCCCTTCGACGAGCGCGACTTCGGCGAGGCCGGCACGCTCGAGCCACTGCGCGAAGAAGTGTTCGAGCCGCTGGCGCGACTCCGCTTCGAACGCCGCGCGCAGGTCGTCCCAGTCGGCGACGCGGAAGCGCTGCGTCTGCCAGAAACGCCGGATCGCGCGATCGAACGCCGGCTCGCCGATGCGGTCGCGCAGCATCACGAACATCATTGCCGCCTTGCCGTAGCCGATCGCCTGGTCGACGCCGTGCGTGCGCGACGTGAAAGCTGCCAGAGGCCGGTCGGCACCGGGCGGAATGCCCGACAGCTCCCTCAACCAGCCCTGGCGCATCGCGCGCGCCTTGTCGGCGCCGGCGCGCTCGGCGTAATGGTAGTCGGCCATGAACGTCGTCAGCCCTTCGCTCCAGTTGCCGTTCGCGTAGTCGGGATAGACGCCGTTGCCCCACCAGTTGTGCAGCACCTCGTGGCCGAGCGACGTGGCCTTGATGAACGGCAGCTTCAGCACCTCGATGCCGAGATAAGTCAGCGTCGGCATGCCGAAGCCGGTCGGCGTCGGACTCGAGACGACGGCGAAGCTCGTGAACGGATAGGGGCCGATCCAGCTTTCGTACAGCGCGAGATAGTCGCGGACCGCGTCGAGATAGCCCGCGGCGAGCGGCGCGAGCTCGCCGTGGAAATAGGTGCGCAGCACGATCGGTCGCCCGTCGCTCGAGCGCACATGCCGCTCCGTGATGCGATACGGGCCGGCGATCAGGTCGATGCCTTCGGCGGGGTGCGGAAAGTCGAACCGGGCGACGAGCCGCTCGCCGCGTGCGGACTCCGACTGCAGGTGGCCCGCGACGAGGCCGTGCTGCCCTTCGGGAAGGTCGATGCTCAGCGTGAACGCGTGCAGCAGCGCGCGACCTTCGCGGGCGGCCAGCGGATACCACGCGCTGGACGATGGGAGGAAGCTGCCATGAGGATCGGCGACCGGTTCCTGCATGCCCAGCGTGTCGCGGTGTTCGAGGCCGGGGGCAAGGCTTGCGAGCGTTCCGTGCCAGGACAGGGCGAGCGTGCGTCCGGCCGCTCCCGCAGGAATCGACCACCGCTGCAGCGCGCCGTGACGCTGCGGACGCAGCTTGACAGGCTTCCCGTCGATGCGCAGCGGGCCCGCTTCGAAGCGGGAGTTCAGCAGCAGCTCGAACGCGGCGTCGCTGCCGATCGTGATCTCGGCGTCGCCGGACAGTTCGCGCCGGCCCGGGTCGAGGCGTACGGCGAGTCGGTAGGCTGCGGCCGGTGCGCTGGGCACAGCCACCTCGAGCGGCGGCATCTGCGCCGAGGCGGGATTCAGGATCACCGGAAGCGACAGCATGATCAGCAGGCAGACAGCGTGAAACATTTCTCGGCGGCTCGCGCAGCGTCGCTCAGCACCAGTGTCTCCGGGTGGAAGCACCCGGGGCGCGTTCCGGGGCGGGACACGGACAAGGCTTGACGGGGGCGGTGTTGCGGGGCGCGGAGTGCGCCGAAGCGGTCTGCAGGGTCACGGTCGCGCTCCTGACGAAGCAACAACGGGCAGCGAGCCCGACCAGTTTTGACGCAGCGGCAATCGTGGAGGTTCCGCGTGAGGATCATCCGACGGAAAAACTCCGGCGCCCAAAGGCGCCGGAAAGTCTGATGCAAGTGAGGAACCAACTGAGGACGACGCTTGCGGGGCCGCCGTCGCGGAAAATCAGCGGCTCTTCTTGTGCGTCGCGGCAGCGTTCGCTTCGATCGCCTTGATCGTCGCGTCGGCTGTCGCCGCGACCTTGGCTTCGGTGATTTCGACAGCCTGTCGGGTTGCCTTCGTCACGCTCTCATAGGTCGAGTTCGCCGTCGCCATCGCCGAACGCATCGCGGCGACTGCGACCTCGCCACCTCCCGGCACGGACCGGGCCGCTTTCTCGATGGCAATGATCGCAAGCTTGTTCGCTTCGGCGAACTGCGCTTCGTAAGGCTTGAGGCACTCTTCGAGGCTCTGCGCGACGATCTCGTAGCCGCTGCGATAGTACGCGAGCGATTTTTGTGCGAGCGGCTGGACGAACGACGACTGCAGATCCAGGATTTCCGTCGGGTTCTTCGCGGCGAGCAGCGCGCGGACGAATCCGCTGCCGTCTTCCAGCGCCGAACGCGCGGTGTTCAGGTTCAGGGCAATCAGGCGCTCGACGGATTCGAAAGCGGTGCTCGCGGATTTCAGGTACGTGTCGAGCGCGGGCTTGGCGAGATCGCTGAACGGGTTGGGGGTATTCGTCATGGCAGGCTCCTGGAGGGGTCGAAACATTCGGCAATCGCACGCAGGCCCGACGTCGGAGAGAGCGGTTCTGCTGCAGTGCACAATTCCATTGTAGTCGCCGCCCCTGACAGGTCAAGATGTTTTGTGCATTGCAACAATTGTTACGAAGCTAAGGTTCAGCCGTTGCTGCCGAATCCGATCGGCGCCGGCGCCAGCTTCAGGATGCGCTGGTAGAGCGCTTCGGCTTCTTCGCGCGGCTTGATGCCGAACAGCGGGTTGTCGTTCTCGCGGAACGCGACCGCGATCTCCGCCCACTGTTCAGCATCGAGCACCCGTTCGGCGATCGGCAGAAAGACGTCTTCCTCGGTGCGCAGGTGCTCCCATTCGAGTTCCGCGTAGCGGTCGGCAGCAGCGAAGAACGCGTCGCGCGCATCGCCGTCACCACCCTGGAAAGCGACGAGCTGCTTCTTCAGCTCGTCGACCATCGGATAGCCGAGCGCATGCTCGCGCTCGAGCCGCGCGATCAACCCGTCGGCTTCGCGCGTGCGGCGCCGCACTGCGGCGAACAGGTACTTGTCTTCCTTCGGATGGTGCCAGCGGTCCGGATAGGACACGATGTAATCGAGGATCGCGCGCAACACCGGGAAATTCGGCGCCGCTCCGCGGCGCATCTCCTTGACGAGGTAGCGCAGCGAATACAGCACCGCGCTGATCGCGAGGTGCTCGTCCCTGATGATCTGGATGGCTTCCGGTTTCACGGCTGGACCTTTTTTCCCGGGCGGGACGGATTACACCCGCTCGATCGCGAGCGCGATCCCCTGGCCGACGCCGATGCACATCGTCGCCAGGCCGAACCGCCCGCCGGTGGTTTCGAGCTGGTTCAGCGCGGTCGTCACGAGCCGTGCGCCGGATGCGCCGAGCGGATGGCCGATCGCGATCGCGCCGCCGTTCGGGTTCACATTCGTGCCGTCGTCGGGCAGGCCGAGCTGGCGCAGCACGGCGAGCCCCTGTGCGGCGAACGCTTCATTGAGCTCGATCGTGTCGAAGTCGCGCACCGACATGCCGAGCCGGGCGAGCAGCTTGAGCGTCGCCGGCGCCGGGCCGATGCCCATGATGCGCGGCGCGACGCCCGCGGCAGCGCTGCCGAGGACGCGGGCGCGCGGCGTGAGGCCGTGGCGCTTGACCGCTTCTTCGGAAGCCAGCAGCAGCGCGCACGCGCCGTCATTGACGCCGGACGCGTTGCCGGCGGTGACGCTGCCGTCGGGGCGCACGACGCCCTTGAGCTTCGCGAGCGTCACCAGCGTCGTGTCCGGACGCGGATGCTCGTCGGCGGCGAGCACGAGCGGCTCGCCTTTCTTGCGCGGCACTTCGACTTTCACGATCTCGCGCTCGAAAAAGCCGCGCTCGGCAGCGGCGGCCCAGCGCTGCTGGCTGCGCAGCGCGAACGCGTCCTGGTCGGCGCGGCTGACGCCGAAGTCGGTGGCCACGTTCTCGGCGGTCTCGGGCATCGAGTCGATGCCGTATTGCGATTTCATCAGCGGGTTCACGAAGCGCCAGCCGATCGTCGTGTCCTCGATCTTCGCGCTGCGCGAGAACGCACTGTCCGCCTTGCCGAGCACGAACGGCGCGCGGCTCATGCTCTCGACGCCGCCGGCGATCATCAGCTCGCTCTCGCCCGCAGCGATCGCGCGCGCGGCCATGCCGATCGCGTCGAGGCTGGAGCCGCACAGGCGGTTGATCGTGCTGCCGGGCACGTCGACCGGCAGGCCGGCGAGCAGCGCGGCCATGCGCGCGACGTTGCGGTTGTCTTCGCCGGCCTGGTTCGCGCAGCCGTAGAGCACGTCGTCGACGGCCTGCCAGTCGACGCCGGGGTTGCGCTCGACGAGTGCCCTGATCGGCAGCGCGGCGAGGTCATCGGCGCGCACGCCGGACAGCGTGCCGCCATAGCGGCCGAACGGGGTGCGGATCGCGTCGCAGATATAGACGGGGCGGGTCATGGCGGCTTTTCCTTTTCCTTGCTGTCGTTGATTGCGCAGGGCGGATGAGCGAAAGCGCTAGCCGCCAAGCCTCGCCGGGCTGCGTGGGGAGCGCCGGAAGTGGCGGAAAACGAAGTTTCGGTTACGCCGGAACTTCGTTTTCCGCGCTGCGATTTCTCATCCGCCTGCGATTTCTGCGCGGCGGGTCAATAGGTTTCGACGTGGAAGCGCGCGTTGCCCAGCAGTTTGGGCTGGAGCGCTTCCCAATCCGCGCCGTTCGCGCGACAGATGTCGCGGAACGCTTCGAGCACGCCCGATTCCATGCCTTTCAGGCCGCAGATGTAAATGTAGCAGTTGTCGTCGTTGAGCATCCGGAACACCTTGTCGGCACGCTCGCGGATCGAATCCTGCACGTACTTCTTCGGCTCGCCGGGCACGCGCGAGAACGCGAAGTTGATGTCGATGAAATCTTTCGGCAGCTTCTGCAGCGGGCCGAAGTACGGCAGCTCGGACGGCGCACGCGCGCCGAAGAACAGCACCAGCTCGCCGCCTTCGTTCTGCGCGAGGCGACGGCGACGGCGCTCGGTCATCGCGCGCATCGGCGCCGAGCCGGTGCCGGTGCAGATCATCATGATCGACGAGCCGGGGTGGTTCGGCATCAGGTAGGTCGAGCCGTAAGGTCCGGTGACCTGCACCTTGTCGCCTTTCTTCAGGTCGCAGATGTAGTTCGACGCGACGCCGCGCGCGGGCTTGCCTTCATGGTCCTCGGTGACGCGTTTGACCGTCAGCGCGAGGTTGTTGTAGTGCGGACGCTCGCCGTTGCGCGGGCTCGCGACCGAGTACATGCGCAGCAGGTGCGGGCGGCCCTTGTCGTCGGTGCCCGGCGGGATGATGCCGATCGACTGGCCTTCGAGCACCGGGAACGGCGTCGAGCCGAAATCGAGCACGACGTGATGGATGTCGCTCGAAGCGTCCGCGTCGGTGAGCCGGTAATTGCCGGTGACGGTCGCGGTGATCGGGCGCGTCGGCGCGTACAGGTTCACGTAAGGATGCGACGCGGACCACGGCGCGAGCGCCGGGCCGCCCTGGCCGGCAGTGGCGACTTCGGTGATGTGCTGCACTTCGGCCGGCAACTCGTCGTCGGGGCGCGCGACCGCGAACGGCGCGTCGACGTTGTCGAGCTCGGTCGTGTCGGGCAGCACGTCCCACTTGAACTGTTCTTCGAGGCTGTACGGCTTGACGCGTTCGACGTTGCGCCATGAATCGATCGCGCCCGTCGGGCACGGCGGCACGCACGCGAGGCAACCGTTGCAGATATCGAAATTGACGACGTAGTTCAGGTTGTCGTGCGTGATCGCATCGACCGGGCAGGTTTCTTCGCAGGTGTTGCAGCGAATGCAGATTTCCGGGTCGATCAGATGCTGCTTGGCGATTGCGTGCTCTACGGGCGCGTTCATGGCTGTCTCTCTCCACTGGGGCGGGGGAGGGCCTGCGCCCGTCCCCCGTTTTTGCGATGGCTTAGTTGAAACGCACGTACTCGAAGTCGATCGGCTGGTTGTTGATGCCGCGACCCGGCGCTGCGATCCAGTTCGCGAACTTGCCGCGCTCGACGCACTGGCCCATCAGCGAATGCACGTACAGGCGGTCGCTCTCGGTCGGCAGCCAGTTGCTGTGCTGGTGCGTCCATTCGGCTTCGGACAACAGGCGGCCGTCGGGGCTCACATGCGAACCGGCGAACATGCCGATGCGGCGGTTGAAGCCCTTGTGCGGCAGCGTGAAGCGGAAGTTGAAGCCGAATTTCGCCGGGATGCGGTTCCAGCGGTCGATGCCGGCCTGCACGTCCGCGATCCAGTCGTCGCGCAGCCGCTCGTTCAGCGCCGACAGGGCCGGCACGCGCTGCGTCACGATCTGGTCGCCGGCGACGTCCATGACTTCGTATTCCGAGTTCTGCAGCTGGTGGTCGTCGCCGATCTTCTCTTCCTCGAAGCGGCCTTTCAGGCCGTTCGTGTAGTAGGTCGCGGCGTTCGACGAGATCTCGGCGCCGTACAGGTCGCTCGTGACGCTGTAGTGGAAGTTCAGGTACTTCTGCAGCGTCGGCAGGTCGATGACGCCGGCCGCGCGCAGCTTCGCGGGATCGTCGGTACCGAGCTCCTTCATCACTTCGCAGGTGCGCTGGATCACGCGGGCGACGCCCGATTCGCCGACGAAGAGGTGGTGCGCTTCCTCGGTCAGCATGAACTTGCAGGTGCGGGCGAGCGGGTCGAACGCGGATTCGGCGAGCGAGGCGAGCTGGAACTTGCCGTCACGGTCAGTGATGAACGTGAACATGAAGAACGACAGCCAGTCCGGAGTCTTCTCGTTGAACGCGGTGAGGATGCGCGGGTTGTCCGCGTCGCCTGAGCGGCGCTCGAGCAGCGCTTCGCCTTCCTCGCGGCCGTCGCGGCCGAAGTGCGCGTGCAGCAGGTAGACCATCGCCCACAGGTGGCGGCCTTCCTCGACGTTCACCTGGAACAGGTTGCGCAGGTCGTACAGCGACGGCGCGGTCAGGCCGAGGTGGCGCTGCTGCTCGACCGATGCCGGCTCGGTGTCGCCCTGTGTGACGATGATGCGGCGCAGCGTCGAGCGGTATTCGCCCGGCACTTCCTGCCACACGTCCTGGCCCTTGTGCTCGCCGAAAGTGATCTTCTTCTGGCCGTCCTGCGGCGCGAGGAAAATCCCCCAGCGGTAGTCGTGCATCTTGACGTGGCCGAAGTCCGCCCAGCCTTTCGGATCGACGCTGACTGCGGTGCGCAGGTAGACCTCGTAGTTCGTCGAGTTCTCCGGGCCCATGTCGTCCCACCAGTTCAGGAACGACGGCTGCCACTGCTCGAGCGCGCGCTGAAGCGTCTTGTTTTCCGACAGGTTGACGTTGTTCGGGATCCGTTCGCTGTAGTTGATCATCTCTGTGCTCCTCGGGGTGTTTTGTAAGTATGGGCTGCGTTGGGTTTAGACGCGGTTCCAGTCGAACTGCGCCTTCTTGCCGGAACCGAACAGCTTCAGCGCGCCGGTCGGGCCGACTGCGTTCGGGCGGTTGAAGATCCAGTTCTGCCACGCCGACAGGCGGCCGAAAATCCGCGTGTTCATCGTCTCGACCGGGCCGAAGCGCAGGTTCGCTTCCAGGCCGGTCAGCGCGTCCGGCGACAGCGCGGCGCGTTCCTCGATCGCGATGCGGATCTCGTCGGCCCAGTCGAGGTCGTCGGGGATCGCGGTCACGAGGCCGAGTTCGAGCGCTTCGGCCGGCGTCAGCAGACTGCCTTCCTTCGCCTTCGCGGCGGCGACCGGTGCTTCCTCCTGGTAGAAGCGCGCGTCGATGCGCGACAGGCCGTTGGCCATCGGCAGCGGGCCGAAGTTCATCGCCGACAGGCCGATGCGGTTTTCGGCGTCGGCGGCGTCGAGCATGTAGCTGCGGTCCGCGGCGAGCGCGATCTCGAGCAGCGTGCCGGCGAAGCACGAGCCCGGCTCGATCAGCGCGTACAGGCTGCGCGACGACACGTCGATCCGCGACAGCGTGCGGCGCAGCATGCCGAGAGTTTCGCGGACGAACCAGTTGTCCTGGTTCGCAACCATCGTCGCGTCGATGTCGAGCACGACCTGGGCGTCACCCGTCGTGCGCAGCTGCCACAGGCCGATGTCGAGGTGGTTCGTGCGCAGGTTCAGGATCGCGTCGTCGAGTTCGCGCGCCATCTTGAGCGGCCACCAGTTGATGCCTTCGGCTTCGATTTCGGCGGCAGTTTTCGCGGTCACCGCCGACGGGGCGCGCACGGTCAGCGTCACGGTGCGGGCGGCCGCATCGATCGCGGCATCGACGAATTCGTAGTGGTAGCCGTTTTCGTCATCAGTGCGCTCGAGGCGGGTCAGCTGCACGCCTTTCGCGTTGGCCGGGCGGTCGGACTGCGCGGCGAGCGCTTCGGCGCGCGCCTTGATGTGGTCGGCGAACTGCTGCTGCTTGACGACGTCGTCGACGAGGCGCCATTCCTTCGCGCGGTTGCCGCGAACGCCTTCCGAGATTGTGCAGAAGATGTCGGCGTGATCGCGACGCACGCGGCGCTTGTCGGTGACGCGCGTCAGGCCGCCGGTGCCGGGCAGCACGCCGAGCAGCGGCACTTCCGGCAGCGACACCGACGAGTTGCGGTCATCGACGAGCACGATCTCGTCGCACGCGAGCGCCAGCTCGTAGCCGCCGCCGGCAGTCGTGCCGTTGCATGCGGCGAGGAACTTGAGGCCCGAGTACTGGCTGGAATCCTCGATGCCGTTCCTCGTCTCGTTCGTGAATTTGCAGAAGTTCACTTTCCACGCGTGGGACGACAGCCCGAGCATGTAGATGTTCGCGCCGGAGCAGAAGATCTTCGGCTTGCCCGACGTGACGACGACGGTGCGCACTTCCGGGTGCTCGAAGCGCACGCGCTGCAGCGCGTCGTGCAGCTCGATGTCGACGCCGAGGTCGTACGAGTTGAGCTTCAGCTTGTAGCCCGGCCGGATGCCGGCGTCCTCGTCGATGTTCAGCGTCAGCGTCGCGATGGCGCCGTCGGTCGCGAGCGACCAGTGGCGGTACTTCGACGGCTCGGTACGGTAATCGACGCGCTCGACGGCGGTTTCCTGGTTCTTCGCGACTGCTTCCATCTCTGTCTCCTCTTCTCTCGTGGGGGGTCAGCTCATTACGAGCTGGCGCAACTTCATGAAACTCTGATCGACCGTCTCGCCCGTCGTGTCGAGGACGGTGTCCGCTTTCGCATACAGCGGCTCGCGGGCGTCGAGGATGCGCTTGAGGTCATCCATCGCCTCGTCGTTGCCCGCCATCGGCCGCAGGTCGCCCTGTGCCATGACGCGCGCCATGTGTTCTTCCGGCTGTGCCTTGACCCAGATCGTCAGGCAGTTCGACAGCAGCAGCTCGAAAGTCTCCGGCTGCGACACGACGCCGCCGCCGATCGAGATTACCGCCCGCGGATGCTCGCGGATGACGCGTTCGAGCGTGCGCTTTTCGATGCGGCGATACCCCGCCTGGCCGTACAGCGCGAAAATCTCGCGTCCCGGAATGCCGGTTTCCTTCTCGATCTCGCGGTCGAGTTCGATGAACGGCATGCCTTCCTCGCGCGCCAGCCGTCCGCCGAGCGTCGACTTGCCGGCGCCGCGCAACCCGATCAGCGCGATGCGCTTCCTGCGCACCGCTTCGTCGTGGCCGAAGTCGCGCATCAGCCGGAACACCACTTCTTCGAGGCGGTGCTGCGGCAGGCGCTCGAGAAAGCGGCGGATCAGGCGGCGTTCGACCGTGTCTTCGGTTTCCGGCGCGAGCAGGTCGGTCAGCGACACGTCCAGCGCACGGGCGATGTTGTCGAGCAGCAAGATCGACACGTTTCCTTCGCCGCCTTCGAGGTGCGCGAGGTGGCGTTCGGAGACGCCGGCCTCGCGGGCCACGAGCTTGCGGGTCATGCCGCGCCGGTCCCGGATCTCGCGGACCCGCCGCCCGAGTGTCGGCAGCAGCGTGGAGGCGCCGGCGACGGTGTCGTCGCGGTGATCCACTGAGTTCGCGTCGGGTTCGGTCTTGAAGCTCATCTTGGGTCCTGTCGTGCAGTGCTGTGCTGTTGGGTTGAACAATAGTGCAGGCGTCAAATGCCGTCAAGAGGTAAAGTGCATTTTGTTTTGGGCTTAGCTGACACAGACTGCAGAAAACTGCCGCGTGAGTCAGAGAATGCTGCGCTTTGACGAGAAAAAGTGCAGCGCGCAGGCAGTTGTCGAGCGGAATAGTGCAGTAAAGTTCTTGACGAAGGATAAGGCGCGTGTATTCTATTTCCACAAGTCGCGCCCGATGCGCGACCCCCCAACCGGTCATCGACCCTTGAGCGTGCGGGGCGATGCAGAAACAAGAGGACGAGGAGACAACGTGAAACTGGCTAACTACGTATACGGGCAATGGCTCGAAGGCGCCGGCGACGGCATCGCGCTGCAGGATCCGGTCACCGGCGAGGAGCTGGTGCGGGTTTCGTCCGAAGGCATCGACACCGGACGGGCGCTGGAATTCGCCCGCAACACCGGCGGGCCGGCGTTGCGGGCGCTCGGATACGAAGATCGTGCCGCGCTGCTCGGCGCGATCGTCGAAGTGCTGAGCGCGAAACGTGCAGAATATTTCGACATTGCGCTGCGCAATTCCGGCTCGACGGAAGCGGACGCCGCGTTCGATGTCGATGGCGCGATTTTCACGCTGAAAAGCTACGCGCGCGCCGGCAAGGCGCTCGGCCCGGCGCGTCACCTGAAGGAAGGCGCGCGCGTCGCGCTGGCGAAGACCGACGCGTTCCAGGGGCAGCATTTCCTGATGCCGCTCTCCGGCGTCGCGGTGTTCATCAACGCGTTCAACTTCCCGGCGTGGGGACTGTGGGAAAAAGCCGCGCCGGCGCTGCTCGCCGGCGTGCCGGTGCTCGTCAAGCCGGCGACGCCGACCGCGTGGCTGACGCAGCGCATGGTCGAGGACGTCGTCAAGGCCGGCATCCTGCCCGCGGGCGCGCTGTCGATCGTGTGCGGCTCGGCGCGCGACCTGCTCGACCACGTCGGCGAATGCGACGTGGTGTCCTTCACCGGCTCGGCCGACACGGCGGCGCGCATGCGCACGCATCCGAACGTCGTCGCCCGCTCGGTGCGCATCAACATCGAAGCCGACAGCATCAATTGCGCGATCCTCGGGCCCGATGCGCAGCCCGGAACGCCCGAGTTCGATCTCGCGGTGAAGGAGATCGTGCGCGAGATGACGATCAAGACCGGCCAGAAATGCACCGCGATCCGTCGCGTCTTCGCGCCCGCGGCGGCAAGCCGGCCGCTCGCCGACGCGGTTGCCGCGAAGCTCGCCTCGTACCGCGTCGGCAATCCGAGGAGCGAAGGCGTGCGCGTCGGGCCGCTCGTCAGCCGCGCGCAGCAGGCCGCGGCGCTCGAAGGACTGGCGAAGCTGCGCGAGGAATGCGAGACGGTGTTCGGCGGCGGCGCGGATTTCGCCCCGGTCGATGCCGATCCGGCCGTCTCGGCGTTCGTGCAGCCGACGCTGCTGTACTGCGACAAGGGACTCGACGCCCGCCACGTCCATGACGTCGAAGTGTTCGGGCCGGTCGCGACGATCGTGCCCTACGCCGACACCGCAGAGGCGATCGCGCTTGCGCGCCGCGGCCGCGGCTCGCTCGTCGCGTCGGTGTATTCGGGCGACACGGCGTTCCTCGCCGAGCTCGTCCCCGGCATCGCCGAGCTGCACGGGCGCGTGATGGTCGTCGATGCGGCAGTCGGCGCGAACCACACCGGCCACGGCAATGTCATGCCGACCTGCCTGCATGGCGGGCCGGGGCGTGCCGGCGGTGGCGAGGAGCTCGGCGGCCTGCGCGCATTGGCGACGTACCACCGGCGCTGCGTCGTCCAGGGCGGCCCGGCGCTGCTCGAGGCGCTGTCGCGCGACGCAGCCGACGCCGCGCTGCTCGGCAGCTGAAACCAGCTATAAATAATAAGATTTGCACCCCCAATCCCGACAGGAGACCGCGACGATGACAGTCGAAAACTTCCGGGCGCTGATCGCGAACGTGACCGGACAGATCCAGGGCCGGCCGCTCGACAAGCAGCTCGAAGCATTCCTCAATGAACGCTTTCCGCCCGGCAGCCCGGAGTTCGACGCGATTGCCGCAGCGTGCCGCGACGCCGTCGCCGCCGGCTGGATGTGCGAGCGTGAGCACGGCGGCATCAAGTTCGGTCGCGTCGTCAAGCCGTGCCCGGAAATCCACGGCTTCAGCGTCGACGTCGTCGAAATGTCGGACGTCGTCGGGCCGCAGCACGCGCACCCGAACGGCGAGATCGACATGATCATGCCGCTCGAAGGCGACGCGAAGTTCGACGGCCACGGCGCCGGCTGGTTCGTCTACGGCCCGGGCAGCGTGCATCGCCCGACCGTCAGCGGCGGTCGCGCATACGTGCTGTACCTGCTGCCGCAGGGCGCGATCGAGTTCACGCGCACCGCAGCCTGAATCCGCGCATCCGAGCGACAGCCGCCCCGCATCCACGCCCCAGCAATCGCGGTCGGCGAAGGCTTCAAACCAGCGAAAGAACCGGCGCTAGCACCGGTGACCGACGACACGACCCGGCATGAACCGGGCAAACGGAGGAAAGACAGAATGCACACGCTCAGTGCGGCGCAGCCCGGCGCGGGTTCGCCTAAAATCACCCTGCCCCGTGACTACAACGCGGCCGACGACCTGATCGGACGCAACCTCGCTGCCGGGCGCGGCAGCAAGGTCGCGTTCATCGACGACGCCGGCAGCTATACCTACGATGAACTCGCGGCGCGCGTGAACCGCTTCGCCAATGCGCTCGGCGCGCTCGGCATCATGCGCGAGCAGCGCATCCTCGTGTGCGTCCACGACACGATCGACTTCCCGACGGTGTTCCTCGGCGCGATCAAGGCCGGCGTCGTGCCGGTCGCGGTCAACACGCTGCTGACTGCGTCCGACTACGAATACATGCTCGGCGACTGCCGCGCGCGCATCGCCGTCGTGTCCGCGCCGCTCGCCGAGACGTTCGCGCCGCTGCTCGACCGCGTGCCGACCCTCGAGCGCCTCGTCATCGCCGGCGCGGAAGGTTCGCCGCAAGCCGCGGAGTCGCTCGCCGCGCTGATGGACGGCGCATCGGACCAGTTCCGCACCGCGGCGACGACCTGCGACGAACCTTGTTTCTGGCTCTACTCGTCCGGCTCGACCGGCGCGCCGAAGGGCACCGTGCATGTGCATTCGAGCCTGATCCAGACTTACGAGCTGTACGCGAAGCCGATCCTCGGCATCCGCGAGGACGACGTCGTGTTCTCGGCGGCGAAGCTGTTCTTCGCCTACGGGCTCGGCAATGGCCTGACTTTCCCGCTCGCGGCCGGCGCGACCGGAGTGCTGATGGCCGAGCGGCCGACGCCCGAAGCCGCTTTCAGGCGCCTGCGCGAGCACCGTCCGACGATCTTCTACGGCGTGCCGACGCTGTACGCGTCGATGCTCGCGAGCCCGGACTGCCCGGCGAAAGGCGAGCTTGCGGTGCGCGTGTGCACGTCCGCCGGCGAAGCGCTGCCCGAAGACATCGGCCGGCGCTGGACCGAGCGCTTCGGCGTCGAGATCCTCGACGGCATCGGCTCGACCGAAATGCTGCATATCTTCCTGTCGAACCGCCCGGGCGAAGTGCGCTACGGCACGACCGGCAAAGCCGTGCCGGGCTACGAGCTGCGCCTCATCGACGACGCCGGCTTCGTCATTGACGGCGCGAACGAACCGGGCGAACTGCAGATTTCCGGGCCGACCAGCGCCGCGATGTACTGGAACAACCGCGCGAAGAGCCGCGACACGTTCCAGGGGCCGTGGACGCGGAGCGGCGACAAGTATTCGCGCACCGCCGACGGCTATTACATATATGCCGGGCGCAACGACGACATGCTCAAGGTCAGCGGCATCTACGTGTCGCCGATCGAAGTCGAATCGTGCCTGATCGAGCACGAGGCGGTCCTCGAAGCGGCGGTCGTCGGGCACGAGGACGACGACCAGCTGATCAAGCCGAAAGCCTTCATTGTCCTCAAGCCGGGCGTGCGCGGCACGCCGGCGCTCGCCGAATCGATCAAGCAGCACGTCAAGGCGCAGCTGGCGCCGTACAAGTATCCGCGCTGGATGGAGTTCGTCGACGAGCTGCCGAAGACCGCCACCGGCAAGATCCAGCGCTTCAAGCTGCGCGCGCTGGGCGCGGCGCGTTGATGGCGCGTCGCCCGGGTCGTAAAGGATAATGAGGCAGCATGGCCCCATTATCCCGATGACAGGAGGAACGATCAGTGAAGCATTCGCAACGACAGTGGCGCAGCCTTGCCGGCGCCGTCGCCGCAGTCAGCATTGCCGGCGCGGCCTTGCTGCCGACGCTCGCGCATGGCGCCGACAGGGTCAAAGTCGGGCTGCTGCTGCCGTACACCGGCACTTACGCGGCGATCGGCAACGCCATCACGAACGGCTTCAAGCAGCATGTCGCCGAGCACGACGGCAAGCTCGGCGGGCGCGAAGTCGAATACTTCTTCGCCGACGACAAGTCGGATCCGGCGACGGCGACGGAGAACGCGAGCAAGCTGATCAAGCGCGACCGGGTCGACGTGCTCGTCGGCACGGTGCATTCGGGCGCCGCGCTGGCGATGGCGAAAGTCGCGCGCGACACCAACACTTTGCTGATCATCCCGACTGCCGGCAACGACGAACTGACCGGCTCGCTGTGCGCGCCGACCGTGTTCCGCACCTCGATGTCGACGTGGCAGCCGGCGTACGCGATGGGCAAGCTCGCGGCCGAGCGCGGGCACAAGAATGTCGTCACGGTGTCGTGGAAGTATTCCTTCGGCGATCAGTCGGCCGCCGGCTTCAAGGAAGCGTTCGAGCAGGCTGGCGGCAAGGTCGCGAAAGAGCTTTTCGTGCCGTTCCCGAGCGTCGATTTCCGGCACCTGCTCGACGACATCCCGAATCTCAAGCCGGATGCGGTGTTCGCGTCCTTCGTCGGCAGCGGCGCGGCGAAGTTCGTCAAGGACTACGACGCCGCCGGGCTGAAGGCGAAAATCCCGCTGTACGGCACGGGCTACCTCACCGAAGGCACGCTCGACGCGATGAACGGCGCCGGCGAAGGGGTGCTGACGACGCTGCACTATGCCGACGGCCTGACGAACGAGAAGGACAAGAGCTTCCGCACCGCGTACACGGCGGCCTACGACCTGAAGCCGGACGTCTATGCGGTGCACGGCTATGACGCGGCGCAGTTGCTGGGCGCGGGCCTCGAAGCGGTCAGGGGCGGCAAGCTCGACCAGGCGGCAATGATCGCTGCGATGGAAGCGGCGAAGATCGACAGCCCGCGCGGCGCGTTCACGATGTCGAAGGCGCACAACCCGGTGCAGGACGTCTATCTGCGCGAAGTCGAAGGCCGCGAGAACAAGCTCGTCGGCGTCGCCCAGAAAGGGCTCGCCGATCCCGCGCGCGGCTGCTCGATGTAAGAAGCGCGGCCCGTTTTTCATCCCTGTCGATCCGCTTGTTCCGGCGTGCGGCAGGGCGCCGGGGCGCGGCGGTCCGTGCCCGCTGCGTGCTGACCGCGGCGGGCAATAATCACCGGTTCAGGAAACATCGGGAGTTCGAAGTGAAACAGGTACAAGTCGGCGACACGCGCCTCGAGTACGTCCGCCTGCCGTCCGCGCATCCGCGCAGCGGCGCCCCGGCGATCGTGTTCCTGCACGAAGGCTTGGGTTCGGTCGCGATGTGGCGCGACTTCCCGCAGAAAGTCGCGGATGCGACCGGCTGCGAAGCGGTCGTCTATTCGCGCGCCGGTTACGGCCGGTCCGATCCGGCCCGGCTACCGCGCGACACGCGCTACATGCACGACGAAGGTCTTCACGTATTGCCGGCGCTGCTCGCCGCGCTGGGGCTCGAGCGGCCGATCCTGTTCGGCCATTCCGACGGCGCGTCGATCGCGCTGATCTGCGCCGGCGGCACGGCGACGCCGCTGACCGCGGTCATCGTCATGGCGCCGCACGTGATCGTCGAGGACATCTCGGTGTCGAGCATCGCGCAGGCGAAAGGCGCGTGGCAGACGACCGACCTGCGCACGCGCTTGGCCAAGCACCACGCCGACGTCGACGCCGCTTTTTGGGGCTGGAACGACATCTGGCTGCACCCGGATTTTCGCGCGTGGAACATCGAGGAATATGTCCCGCGCATCCTCTGCCCGGTGCTCGCGCTCCAGGGCGAAGACGACGAATACGGCACGATGGCGCAGATCGAGCGCATCGCCGCGCAGGCGCCCGACGTCGAACTCGTCAAGCTCGCCGATTGCCGCCATTCGCCGCACAAGGACCAGCCGGCCGCCGTGATCGACGCGGTCGGCGAATTCGTTTCACGCATTCTCGAGGAATGAACATGGAATTTGTATGCAAGAAATCCATCCGCTTCCACCACTGCGACCCGGCCGGAATCGTCTTCTATCCGCAATGCCTGGTGCTGTGCAACGAAGTCGTCGAGGACTGGTTCGATGAAGGCATCGGCATCGACTTCTACAAGCTCCACGCCGAAATCCGGCGCGGCGTGCCGATGCGCCACCTCGAAGTCGATTTCATCGCGCCGAGCATGCATGGCGACGACCTGACGTTCACGCTGGTCGTGAACCGCATCGGCAACACGTCGATGGACATCACGACGACTGCCGCGATGGGCGACGAAGTGCGCTTTCGCGCGAAGCAGACCGTCGTCTGGGCCGATCTCGGCGGTGCGCCGCGCGCGACGCCGATCGAAGGCGAATGGCGCGAGCGCTTTGGCCGCTTCCTCGCGCCGTCCTGAGCCCGAACGCAAGCCAGAAAAAACAGCAACACCACAAACAGACCCGCCCCCGCCCCCAACCCCCAA
>Ga0209347_1000823_pt1 | contig 64971 bp, 59 predicted proteins | sample AutmiccommuBRH23_FD_187382 | JGI IMG/M metagenome (GOLD analysis project Ga0209347, IMG submission 187382) | Deep subsurface microbial communities from Mt. Terri, Switzerland - Autotrophic microbial communities BRH/23 (SPAdes) (version 2) | ecosystem: Environmental > Aquatic > Deep subsurface >... | reverse complement strand
GATGCGCACCCGGGAACGGGCCCATTTGAAGGCGTTGTCGAGCAGGTTGCCGGCGATCTCCATCAGATCCTCTTCGCTGGCCCGAACGGTACAGCGCTCCGCGGTGACGATGTCACAGCGGACACCGCGCTCGCGATAGACTTTGGCGAGACTTGCGCAGACGCGCTCCAGGACCGGTCGCACCGGTACGGGGCGTCCCAAGGTGGGCCGCCCCTGGCTGGCGGCGCGCTGCAGCTGATAGTCGACGATGCGGGTCATGCGCTCGCTTTGCTCGGCAACCGCGGCCGCCAGATCCCCGGGGTTTGCGGCGCCCGATGCGCTGGCGCCGCGCAGCACCGCCAACGGTGTCTTCAAACTGTGCGCCAGATCGGCGAGGGTATCGCGGTAACGTTCCTGCCGGGCGCGCTCGGAAACAATCAAGGTGTTGATGCTCTCGGTCAGGCCGCGGAGCTCCGCCGGATAATCATCCTGGAGCCGCTCGCTGCGCCCAGAGCGCACGTCGTCCAGATCCCGCGCGACTCGGCGCAGGGGCCTCAGCCCCCAGCGCAGCACGGCACCGAGCACTCCCAGCAGCACCACCGCCACACCCGCGAACCATCCCCACAGCGCACGCCGGTAGCCGCCGACCTGCGCCCAGTAGGTGCGCAGGTCCTCGCTGACCTGAAAGGTGTAGCGGCGCGCAATCGCCTGGTCACCTTCCCACACCACGGTCATACCGAGACCGAAATACTGCTCGCCGTCGCGCTGAAGCCGCTGGAAGGTCGCTGCCCCTGGATCTGCGCTGGCGGCGAAGGGCACTTCGGCGCCCAGCAGCGACGGTGAGCGCCAGACCGGCATGCCGCCCTCACCGACGACTTGGGCGTAGAGTCCCGAGTCCGGGGTCGAGAAGCGGGCTTCCGGCAGGCTCGCGGGCAACACCAGCTCGCCGTCGGCCCGCTCGGCCGCCGCCAGCAAGGCATAGACGTGGCCCTGCAGTCGATCCTTCTCCGCCGCCTCGACGCTGGTCCGGAATGCCCGATCGAGGACCAGACCCGTCAGGCCGAGAAACACCACCAGTACCGCGCCGGCAGCCAGAAGCAGGCGTCGATTGAGGGAGCTCATGCCCCGGCGACGCGCGGCAGGGCAAAGCGGTAGCCGCGGCCGCGCAGCGTCTCGATGGGTTGATAGAGGTTCTCGGGATCGAGCTTGCGGCGCAGTCGGCCCACGAACACTTCGATGACGTTGCTGTCGCGGTCGTAGTCCTGCTGATAGATGTGCTCGGTAAGGTCGGTCTTGGAGACCACCTCGCCGGCGTGCAGCATCAAGTACTCCAGCACCTTGTATTCGTAGGCGGTGAGCTCGATGGGCCGTGCGGAGACGGTGACCGTTTGATTGCTCATGTCCAGGCGCACCGGCCCGCACTGCAGCACCGGGTTCGCCCAGCCGCCGCTGCGCCGCAACAGGGCGCGCAGCCGCGCAGTGAGCTCCTCCATGTGGAAGGGCTTGACCATATAGTCGTCGGCTCCCGCCTCCAAGCCTTCGACCTTCTCCTGCCAACGCCCTCGCGCGGTGAGGATCAGGATCGGATAGGCCCGCTCGGCCCGACGCAGCGCCCGGATCACCTCGAGGCCGCTCATCTGCGGGAGGCCGAGGTCGACCACGGCCACGTCGTAGGCGTACTCCTTGCCCATGAACAGACCCTCGGTGCCGTCCGCGGCCGCGTCCACCGCGAACCCCGCACCTTCGAGTTGGGCGCGCAGCTGCTCACGCAATGCAGTTTCGTCTTCTACGATGAGGACCCGCATGGCTGCCGGGGCGTCAGCGCGCGGCGCCGGTGCGGGCATCGATGTGCAGCACCCGGACCACGCCGTCAGGAGTGAGCACCTTGATCCGGTAGACCGGCTCGCCCTCGCGGCGCATCAGTTGCGCCGACAGCACCCGCCCGCCACTGACGCGCTGGGCGATGGCCGCCGCCTGATCCGCCGACAGCTGCCCGGGCGCCGCCGCGGCATCGCGTCCCCCGGGCGTACGTTGGCCCCGGTCGGGCGGCGCGGCCGAGGCGGCCATGGCGCTCAACAGCACCATCAGAACGATCAGCCGGCGCATGCCTTTCCCCTGGGTCGCTGGTGTCCGCCACCGTTATATCGGCCGCGCCACAGTGCATCAAGTGGAAGGCTCACAGTGCCGGTTCGACATCCACCCGCACGCGCAGATAGGGACCCGGATCATGGTCCATGCGGGTCTCGTAGGTGCGGCCCTGGTAACGGTATTGCACCCGATAGCCAACCACGCGTTCCTCGTCGATGTACTCGACCACGTCCCGGCAGACCGGTTCGCGCACCACGTGTCGTAGCGCTGGCGAGCGGCTGCGGCCGAGATCGTTGCCCACTGATGCGCCGAGCACCAGACCGGCGATGGTGGCGGCGTCTCGGCCCCGCCCCTTGCCCACTTGACTACCCAGCGCGCCTCCGACGATGCCGCCGAGGATCAGCGGCGTCTTGGAGTGGTACCCAGGCTCCTCGTACACCACCTCCTCCTCCCAGCATTCGCGGCGCGGATGTTCGACGCGCACCGAGGTGAGAATGGGATCGACGGCCGTCACCTCGGCTTGATCGTAGTGTGCGCGGTGCTCCGGATACCCGGCGCCGGCTGTGGCCGCCGCCAGCAGCAATGCCCCAGTCCAAATCCATCGGTTCATTGGCGCTCCCCCAGTGACTCTCGTATACACGGACGGTACGGGTCCGGGGCTGAACCATCGCTGAACGGTCGGCGCTTCCTGCCGGGATCGTGGGGTTATGGAATTGGAGCGGGTTTCCGGTACACTCGTTTTCGAAGCGGAGGAGGGTTTCAGAGCATGCTGAGCGGTACCGAGCAGGCGGTCGAACGCCGCAACCAATCGCACGACCTGATTCAGGACTTGATCAGCACCCGAACGGAGATGCTGGCACTCTACACCCGGCTGGCGGCCAAGAAGCCATTCACGGACGACGGATCCGTCGGTGGTCTATTGCAGGAGTTCTGCGAGATTCTGGTGGACTACACCGCCAGCGCCCATTTCCGGCTGTATCGATTCCTGGACGAGAAGACCGAGCGGCGCCGGGCGGTGATCGAAACGGCCCACGGCATCTATCCGCGTATCGTGCAGACCACCCGCGCCATCGTCGATTTCAATGACCGCTACGAAACTTTCGAGAACTTCGCCCCGCCGGAGCTGGAGCGGGACCTGTCCTGGCTCGGCGAGCGGCTTGCCGAGCGCATCGAGCTCGAAGACCAGCTGGTCGAGGTATTGACCACGCGCCGCGCTGTCTGGCGCCAGGAAGGGCTCGATTCCTGACCTTGAAACGATGCGGGCGCCCGAAGGCGCCCGCTGCGGTCGGCCCGTTGCGCTAATCCATCACGCCGCGTCATCCTTCTCGTCCTTCTCCGGCGCACCCTGCCACAGCATCTCGTAGCCGATCTCATAGGTCTCGGTGCAGAACTGGGCCAGGTTCGCGAACTTCTCCTTGAACACGTGGTCGGCATGGGACTTCTCATGCTGATCGAAGGAGTTCCAGTAGGTGACGATCGCGATATGGTCCTCGGTGGCCTTCCCCGACGCGACCGAGCCCTCGTCGGAAATGAAGCCGGTGTACTTGAACACCTGCCCACCAACGAAACCGCCCTTGTCGTCGCCGTATGTGTTCTTCACCACGTTGCACATCTCGCCAAGTGCGAGTTCCACATCATCGGTGCTCACGCCGTCCTTGAGCTTGACGACGTTGAAGAGCATCACCGATCCGAACGGTATGGTCAGCGGATGAAACATATTCGACCTCCTCGAGTCTGGGTCTACCGTCGTTGGTTTTCAGGGACCACGCGGTGATCCCCATGGACCCAATCATCGGCCGATGACACAGCCTATAGGTCTATAAGATAGCGCTAATGTATAAAGGTTGAGAGAATTGGTCAAGTAAAGATCGGAAACAATTATGCCCGCATCAAGCGCGGCCGAATGCGCTAAACACATAATAGTAGTGGACAATCGTACCAAAATGGGCGATTCAGAAAGGGCAGCGGACGGTCAGTCCGGCTTTTTCTTGTTCAGGAGACCGGATTTCTCCAGTGGTATCACGACACTTTCCCGCGTGCGCGGCTCGTCGACGTAGCGCGGCCGCTGGCTCATGGGCCGACCGGCCTCCCGCGCCAGTTCCTGTTCGCGGTCGGAGATCAACAGCAGGCATTCGCGCAGTTCGCGGATGGTGTCGTCCTTCAGGGGATGCGCCAAACCCGGGGGAGTCGCCGTATCCTTGATCACGCCGGTCAGCGCCTTCTTGACGGCTCGAAGGATGACCTCTTCACGGGTGGGCGGCTGGCTCATGGAACGCACCTGGGATCGCCTACAGAGTGGCGCTCACATGCTACTACAGCTCCCGCTCGGGCCGCCACCGCACGGGCGATTACCTTGTCTTTCAAGGCGATTGGCCCGACTCTGGTTTCGCCTGAAGAAGGCCGCACCTATAATCGAATCATCGTCATCAGTGCGGGGCTACGACCATGCCGTATTTCGTCTACAAGGTGTTCTCCAACCGAACCCTGGAGCCGGTCGAGGAGTTCGACAAGTACCGGGAAGCGAAGCTGCGGGTGCGGGAGCTTCGCGGCGAGGACGGCGGCGAAGAGACATACACCTACCGCATGGTATTCGCCCGCCACGCGACGGAGGCGGAGCGGTTGTTGACGCAGAAGCGCGAGCCGCGGCCACTGGGCGAGGACGCGTGAAGGCATCCCGGGCCGCGGTCGCTGTCCCGATGCTGGAGGCGCATCGAATCGGCAATGGATGAGAACGAGTTCAGAAATGTCTATGAGACGGTCAACGATCTGCGCTGCGTATTCGAAAAGGCGGTGCTGACGCGCCAGTTCGCCTGTAGGAACCTGGTACGCATGAACATCGCCGAACGGGAGGCGGCCGGGTGCGCCCAGCCCACGGCCCAGTGCCGGTGCGGCGAGTTGCTGGAGCGCACACGGCGCAGTGCCGCCTTCGCCCTCAGGCTCACCCACGTCTCCGGCCCCCTGCCCCATGCCAAGGAACTCAAGGTGCAGTGCGGCGGTCTACTCGGGCTGCAGTCCTGCCTCGTGGCCGAACCTCCGGAGCCTCCCGGCGTCGCTGACATCTACGGCCTGGTCGACCAGGCACGGCATGAATACGGCGGGCTGGATCACCTGCCGTACCAGGAGATGATCAAATCCGTGGTCCACTTCGAAGGGCGGCGCCCGCGCCGGCGTTAGGCCGCCCAAGCACGCGACCCCTGTCTGCCCCGGCGGCCGCGCCTGCCTCAGGCGGTCGGCCCTCTGCCGCCGGTCCCGTGCCCCGGACGCGCCGCCTCGCGCCCATAGGGGAAGCGGATATGGCCATAGCGGGTCACCAGTACGGTCAAGGCGAGGATCAACGCCGCCAACGCCACGGCGATGATCTCCAGCCACTCCATGGCTTTCACGTCCAGGATCAAGTACCGCGCCAGCGCCACCATGCCGATGTACAGAGGCATGCGCACCGGCAGTTGGCCGGATTCGAAGTAGACACCGACCATGGTGAATACCTCCAGATAGATGAACAGCAACAGCAGGTCGGCCAGGGTGACCGCGCGCGCATCGACCATGACCAGAACCTCCTGCGCGACCGCCACCATGGTGGCCAACGCGATCAGGACCAGCCCCGCATCTTCGATGTAGCTCAACAGCACCCGGCTGCGTTCTGAGGTTCGCCCCGGCATGTATTCTCCCCCCGCTCGTCCCGCCCGTCTCCATGCTGGCAGAAATCCACCCGGGGGTCGACGTCGCCGACACCCGGCTCAAGCGTAGCGAAACATGCGCAATCGCCAGCGGTCTTCGGCCGCGAACAGCATCAGCCATGAGGGACCGCCGTAGGTGCGCGCACGTCCGGCGGCCCCCGGATTCAGGACCCAGGGCCGAACACTGCAGTCCGCCACCAGGCGGTGACTGTGCCCGTACACGATGGCGCGCGCCTCGGGGTAGGCGCGCCGCAGGCGGGCATGACGCTGCTTCGCGGGCAGCACGCGATCGCCGTGAGTCACCACCAGCAGCCCCCCGGGCAGCGCCACCTCGGCCGCATCGGGCAGGTCGCGCAAGAGGCCCCGTTCGCTGGGCGGCCACTTCTCCGGCACGTCGTTGTTACCCCGCACCGCGATGAACCCGCGAGCGGCGCCTCCAAGAGCCTGCAGCACCCCGGCGCCGCCGATGTCGCCGGCATGCACGATGTAATCGCATGCTGACGCCGCTTCACGGACGCGGGCGTCGAGATAGCCGTGGGTGTCGGAGAGCAGGGCTACGGTGCGCATGGGCGAGGCGCAGGTCGTCTGGAACGTCATCGAGCCTGGACTCGGGACCCGTCTGCGCCGTTGCCGTTGCGGGTGCCTGCGAGGTTGAACAGCCGCCGGGCATTGGCGGCGGTAATCGCGGCGACTGTCTCGACGGATTGCCCGCGCAGACGCGCCACCGCAGCGCAGACGTGCGGGAGGTAGGCGGGCTCGTTGCGTCGCGATTTCGGGCGCGGTTGCAGGTCCCGAGGCAGCAGATAGGGCGCATCGGTCTCGATCAGAAGGCGATCGTCCGGTATGGCGCCGACGCTGTCGCGCAGCGCCTGCCCGCGGCGCTCGTCGCAGATCCATCCGGTCACGCCGATGTAGAGATCCAGGTCGAGATAAGCGGCCAGCTGCTCGCGGTCCCCGGTAAAGCAGTGGGCCACGCCCCCGACCAGCGTGCCGCGGCGGCGGCGTACGGTATCGGCGAACGGCCCGTGGGCGTCGCGCTGGTGGAGGAACACCGGCAGTCGCAGTTGCGCGGCGAGTTCCAACTGCATTTCGAAGCAGTTGCGTTGCTGCGGGCGGGGGGAAGCGTCGCGGTGAAAGTCCAAGCCGCACTCGCCCACGGCGACGACGGATGATGCCTGCACCAAGTCCGCGATGTGAGCCAGTGCGCGGTCGTCGCAGCCGCTGGCATGGTGGGGATGAATCCCCGCGGTGGACCAGAGACGTCCGGGAGCGCGGCAGGTCAATGCCGCGGCGGCGGCGCTGTGGCGCACATCGGTACCGGTGACGATCATGCCGTCCACCCCACGATTCCACGCCCGGCTCAGCACCTGGTCGAGGTCGTGATGGAATGATCCGTCGGTGAGATTGACGCCGATATCGATCATGTGTCTGCTGCCCAAGCGGCGCGATTGCAGCGCAATGATCGCGCCGCTACACCACGCTAATTCTACCTCACGCGCGCCGGCCGGGCCCGGTCGCCCCCATATCGCCGAGGACGGACTCAGTGATTGCGCAAATAGCGGGCGTCGTCGAACGTGCTGACCCAGCGCGGTTGATACACCACGAACAGCGTCATCAGCATCCCGGTGATGAATGCTTCTGGGAACATGATCAGCGGCAGGTAGCGCAGAAAATTGTAGTGGATGTACTCCCCACTGTAGATGCCCGCCAAGCCGAGGGCGCCTCCGCTGAGCAGCCCGACCGCGCCGATGGCCGCGCCAGCGCCGAGAAACGCCGGCAGGAAGATGTAAACGAAAAAGTGGTTCGGAAGGTAATGATCTGCGATCCGGTAAATACCGTAGCTGACTGCCACCGGAAACACCCCCAGCACCAGGGCGTTCATCGCGAACACGCCCCACCCGCCGTCGCCGCTGAAGGTGACCCCGGCCACCACGAGGCTCATGCCGATCACCGCGAACGGCCAGCCGAACATCAGGGTCAGCAGGGTGGCACCCAGCAGGTGCAGCCGCATCCCTTCGGCAAACCCGGCCTCCATGGTCCACAGCAGAAGAACGGCGACCACGATGCCGAGGAGCACGTTCAGGGACTCGCTCTCGCGCAAGTGGAACCAGGGGGCACGCCACACCGCGAACAGCAGCACCGGCCAGTACAGCCCGTGGGCGACCCATTCCCACACCAGTGGAAACAACCCATCCGTGAAGTTCATGCCCTGCGCTGCCGCGTTGCCGCCCCTGTCCGCAATTATGGCATAGCGCAAGGAGACCGCCCGCGCGGGTGAACAGGGGCTTGCGGAGCAAAGGGGCAATTCCTATTCTGAATGCCGGGGAGTGCGGACCGAGCCGGGGGGTCATGAGCTGCGTCGCCACCAATCCCGAGGGCGCATCGCCGACCAGCTGCCGCGTCGCCTATGGCGTTATCGTCGCCGGAACCGTCGTGGCGCTGGTCGGAGCATTCGAGCCGCAACTCTCAGGCGGCGCCTATGTGCTGATGTGGAGCCGATTCATGGCCGGGCTGCTGCCGTACCTCGCGGTCGGCGTTTTCCTTCCCATGCACAATACGGTGTGGCTTGCGGTTACCGGGGTGATCGTGCTGCTGGCCGACGTGGCACTGCGGCTCGGCAGCGGGCCGGCCGGCACACCGCCCTGGGGCGGCTACGCCCCCCTGGTGCTCGCCGTCATTGCCGCGATCGCGCTCGGCGCCGGATCCCTTCTCCACCGCGGCCGCGCGGAACCGGCCGCAGGCACGGCCCCGGCCGAGAAGCCAGAACCCCGCGCGGGAGACGCCGAGGAGTAACCGAGAATCGCGGCTCAGGCGCCGATGCCGGGGGCGGCATTGCCGGTCCGCGGGATTCCCTCCAGGGCCGCGAGCCCTTCGGCCACGACGGCGCGGGCGTTGTGCTCGTCCAGTGGCTGACTGAAGAGAAAGCCCTGCATCTCCTCACAGCCGACCGCACGCAGAAACTCCAGCTGCGAGCGCGTCTCCACGCCTTCGGCGATCAGCCGTAGCCCGAGCCCCCTCGCCATTGCCACGATCGCCGTGACAATGGACCCATCGCCGCTATCGTGGCGGATGTCGTGCACGAACGAACGGTCGATCTTGAGGGTGTGGATGGGCAGCTTGCGCAGATAGCTGAGAGACGAGTAGCCGGTGCCGAAATCGTCGATGGCGACGTGGATGCCATGGCTACTGAGTTGGCGCAGCCGCTGCACAACGATGTCCATATCCTTCATGATCACGTTTTCGGTGATCTCCAACTCCAAGGCACTACCCGGCAGCCCGTTGGCGCGCAGCCGCTCGATCACCTTCTCGACGAAGTGGGGCTGCTCCACCTGCAGGGCCGAAAGGTTCACGGCAAGGCGCACGGCGGGGAGCCCGGCGCGGCGCCAGCCTGCAAGCTCGGCGCAGGCGGTATCCAGCAGCCAGTCACCGATGGGTATGATTAGCCCGCTCTCCTCCGCCAAAGGCACGAACTCCATTGGCGGCAGCAGTCCGCGCGTCGGGTGCTGCCAGCGGATCAATGCCTCGACGCCGACGATTTCGCCGCTGCTCACGTTCACCTGAGGCTGGTAGAAGACGCGGAACTGGCCGCCTTCGAGCGCCTTGCGCATCCCACTTTCCAGCGAAAGGTGCCGCGATAGGGCCGCGTTCATGTGCGGGTAGAAGAACTGGACGCCGTCCTTGCCGCGATCCTTGATGTGGTACATGGCGATGTCTGCGTGCTTGATCAGACTGTCGATGGTCTTGCCGTCACGCGGGTAGATGGCCACTCCGATGCTGGCGCTGACGAAGACGTCGTGGCCGTCGATGTTGAACGGCCGCTTCAGAACGCCGACGATCTTGTAGGCCACGCTGGCTGCATCCTCGTCGGTGCTCACACCTGGCAGCAGAAGCATGAATTCATCGCCGCCGACCCGCGCCAGGGTATCGCCGTCGCGAAGGCAGTCCTTCAGGCGCGCCGCCACCGACTGCAGCAGCTCGTCGCCGGCGACGTGGCCGAGGGTGTCGTTGACCAACTTGAAGCGATCCAGATCCAGGAACAGCACGGCGAGGGACTGCCCGCTGCGCCGGGCCTGGGCGATGGCGAGACTGAGCCGGTCTTTCAACAACGTTCGGTTCGGCAGACCCGTCAGCAGATCGTGGTTGGCCTGATAGCTGATGATCTCCTCGGCTTTCTTGCGCTCGCTGATGTCCCGCGCCACTCCATAGGTGCCGAGGAATACGCCGCGCCCGCCGGACGGCGCCTGACCGTAGATTCCCATGGCGCTCATCTCGATCGGCAATTGGCTGGCATCGAAGTAGCGGGTCCCGCGACCATCGCGCTTGCATATGAGGCGCAGCTCGATATTGCGCGAGGCGCGATCCCCGGTGCGGCGCTCGTTGAAGCGATAGTGGGCCTGCTCGCGGTCCTCCTCGTGTACCAGCGCGGAATAGTGCTTGCCGACGAGGTCTTCGGGGCGCAGACCGAGCAGGGACTCCACCCGCTCGTTGATGAACGTGAACCGGCCCTGCTCGTCCAGCATATAGATGATATCGGGCGAGCTGTTGACGATATAGCGGTGCAGTTGCTCCGACTCGCTCAACCGGACCTGCATGGCCCGATTCTCCTCCTCGAGCCGGCGTCGGTTGACGGCGTTCTCTACGGTGCGCAGCAACTCTTCGGGCGCATAGGGTTTGCGGATGTAGTCATAGGCACCCTGGCGCAGCACACCGACCGCCCCCTCGAAGGAGCTGTCGCCGCTCACCACGACAACGGTAACGTCGAAGCCCTGCTGGTGGACCATAGCCATGACCTGATGCCCGGTCATGTCCGGCATCATGAGATCGAGCAGCATGAGATCGAAGCCGCCATCCGCCAGGCGGGCGAGGGCGTCACGACCGCCTGCGGCACAGTGAACCTCGTAGCCGTGCCCCTCGATCAGGGCGGCAAGACTGTCGCGAAGCCGCGGCTCGTCATCGACGACGAGAATTCTCGGTTTGGAAGCCATGCTCGGACAGGTCTCCCGAGTTCGTTATTATTGGTCGCGAGGACCGTCGGCGATCCTCGAGCAGGTAAGGCGCCTCACGGCGCCGCTCATCCCTGAGATTCGAGAATGCGCGGCAGCAGGATCTGGAATGTGGTTCCCGCCGACGCTTCGCTGTGGCAGCCGATGGATCCATTCAGCTGCTTGATCAAATTGTGGGCGATGGTGAGCCCGAGACCGGCGTGCTCTCCCCCCTTGGTGCTCTTGACCGGCTGAAACAGCTTGGCGGCAACCTCCGGTGGAATCCCCGGCCCGTTATCGCTCACGGTGATCTCAATGCAGTCCCTGCCATCGAAATTTACACGATCCCGGGTGCCGATGACGACCCGTCCGCCCTCGCCGAGGGCCTCGGCGGCGTTCTTCATCAGGTTCAGGAGCACTTGGCGCAGGGCGCCGCCGCTCAGTGCCAGGGCCGGCAGCTGCGGATCGAGATGCAGCTGCGTTTCGATTCCGCGCCCCTCGAATACCGAGCGCTGCATCATTCGGACCAGGTCGCCGATCAGTCGATTGACGTCCACGGCCCGGCCCGGCGCCCGTCCTGGAGCGCCCACCGCGGTCATCTGCTCCAGAATCGCGCCCACCCGCTCTATCTCCTCGCGGATGGTGCGCAGGTCCTCCTGGGCGGGATGGCCCTGCTCCAGCTTTGCCCCCAGGGACCCCAGATAGTTCTGGATGATCTGCAGCGGGTTCTTGGCCTCGTGCACCAGCTTGCGGGTGTCGGCCTCGAACCCGGCCCGGTACTCCTCGGCAGCCTCCCGTTGCTGGCGTTCCCGCACCCGCTCCATACGCAGAGCTCGGGCCAACTCGGTGGCATACGCCTGCAGCAGGGCCATCTGCGCCTCGAAGCGGCCGACCTGATGCCGGTCGATGGACAGGACCAACAGGCCGATCACCGACTCGGCGGCCATCATCGGTACACATAGGATACCCTCCCGATGAGACAGGCCGATCAGCTGGCGATCGAACACCGAAGGTTCGGCGTCGGAGAAGGAATGCACCGGTTTGCGCTCCGCGGCTGCCCGTGCGGCGATACCGCGCCCGGCGTCCTGAGGGATCACCAGCTCGGCGGTCAGCCTGTCCTGCGAGTCCAAGGCCACACCGCGTAGCGGTCCGCCGCTGTCGTCGCGCAGAAACAGCAATACACGCTCGACATCGAACAGCAGCCGAGTGCTGTCATGGATGATCTCCAGAACGGAGCGGGTGCCACCCTGGAGCAACTGCTGGCGCACGCCGTCGAGCAGACCGATGGTGCGGACCTCGTCGGACAGGCGCTGCTGTACGGCCGCATCCTGGGCCTGGACCTCCTGGCGCCGCTCATAGGTCTCCGCCGGACCGATGTCGATACCGAGGGACGCCGCCGTGTCCGCCACCTCCTCGGCCACATGGGCGCGGTGCTCGCGCACCAGCTCGCCGGTGAGACCGAACAGGGTCTGCGCCGAATCGGCGCCCGCGGACTCGAAACCCTCGCTGTCGGCCAGTTGATTGGCCACATGGATCAGGCGCACGAGGGGGTGAGCATCCAGCAGCCGGTCTGCCGGTTCGTGGTGATACAACACCGCGTCGGCCATGAAGGAATCGAGATTCCAGTTGCGCACCAACCAGTAGCCCACCTCGTGATGCCCGACACCGAAGTGCTCCTGCTCGCACGCGCGCAGATCGCCCCGCTCCGCCGCCGAGAGTTGGACCGCCAGGTATTGATCGGGGCTGTGTCCGTCGAGCACCAGTTGGCCGACGTCGTGGAGCAGACCGGCGAAGTACGCCTCATCGGAGCTGGGATAGTCGGTAAGCTTGGCGAGGCACCGGGCGAGTGCGGCACACATGAGGGAGTGGCGCCAGAACCGCTTCAGGAAGGCCGAGCGGTCGCGGTGGAGATTGCCGAAGAACTGCTGCACCGCCGAGGTAATGGCAATGGTCTTGATGGAGTCCAGTCCAAGGACCACCAAGGTGCGCTCCAGGGAACGGATCTGCTGGCGCAGGCCATACACCGGCGCGTTGACGGCGTCGATCACTTTGGCCGTGAGCCCCGTGTCCTTGTCGATCAGCCGCGACAGGGCCTCGAAATCAGCTTCCGGGGCACGGCACGCCGCCAGCAGTTCCACCAGCACGTTCGGGAACGACGGCAGGCGGCTTACCTCAATGTTTTCCAGCACTTCCTGCAGTGGCGCGCGCATGTCCCTCACTCTATTGAAAAACCATACGAAGTCAATGCGTTTACCTGCCGCAACATCCCCATATCGGCTGCCAGGCGCAAAAGTTTGGGCCCCGCGCCACCGGAACGCAGCGCCGGAGCGCGGCACGCAGCGTGGGGAGGCGGGCGGCTCGGGTCGGACAGGGGATGGGGCACTGCGGGCGCGGCGGCGCCCGCAGCGAGGTCAGGCGACTACACGTCGAGCATCAGCTTCAGGGGCTTGCGCATGCCGGCGATCTTACAGGCCTGCTGGCCGTAGCCGTAAGGGAACAGTTGATAGAGGTACTTGCGCGTGGCGCGCTCCTTGCCGTATTCCTTCTGCAGCGCCCGCAGCGCGATCCGCGCCTCCGGAACCGATTGATTTTCTTCGTAGTAATTGCGGATGAAATCCACCACGACCCAGCGCTCGTCGTTCAGATCCAGACCTTCGCCCTCGGCGAGCTGCTGGGCCACCTCTCGGTCCCAGGCGGTCGGATCCAGCAGAAAGCCTTCGTTGTCCGTCTCCAGAACCGCGCCGTTAACCTGTAGCGACATACGCACTCTCCCCAATCATGGACTTGGCGGCAGTATAACATTTACCGTAGATGCATTTATTGTCGGCGCTAATCCGCGCCGGCCGCGCTTCGGGGCCGCTCAGGGAACGCCCGGCTAGAAGAGCGCCAACTGCCCGTGGCCGCCGCCCGGCGGGCGGAATGCACTGGTGTCCAGCGGCGGCAGGGCTGCGGTCAGCCCCAAGCGCCGCCGGGCCCGCTCGAAACGCTGGGCCAGCAGCGCCGCCCAAGGGCCCTCACCCACCATCCGGGATCCGAACCGCGGATCGTTCTCCCGCCCGTTGCGCATCGCACGCACCTGCGCCAGTACCCGCTTTGCCCGCAACGGATAATGCTGTTGCAGCCAGTCCCCGAACAGACCGCTCACCTCCAGGGGCAGGCGCAACACGACATAACCTGCACTGACGGCGCCCGCTCGGTGGGCGGCCGCCAACAGGCTCTCGACCTCCGCATCGTTGAGGGCCGGGATCAGCGGCGCCAGCAGCACGCCGGTGGGAATCCCGTGGGCGCGCAGCCGCTCGATGGTGCGCAGGCGTCGCTCCGGGGCGGCCGCGCGCGGCTCCATGCGCCGCGACAGCTCCCGATCGAGGGTCGTCAGGGACAGCAGGACATGCGCCAGTCCGCGCTCGGCCATGGGGGCCAGCAGGTCCAGGTCGCGCTCGACCAACGCGGACTTGGTGACGATCGCCACCGGGTGGTTGCACTCGGCGAGCACCTCCAACACCTGCCGGGTCACCTGCCAGGTCCGCTCGACGGGCTGGTAGGGATCGGTATTGGTTCCCATGGCGATGGGCGCGCAGCGATAGCCGGTCTTGGCCAAGGCGCGGCGCAGCAGCGCCGCCGCCTCGGGTTTCGCAACCAGCTTGGTTTCGAAGTCCAGGCCCGGCGACAAGCCGAGGTAGGCGTGGGTCGGGCGCGCGAAGCAATAGATGCAGCCGTGCTCGCAGCCGCGGTAGGGATTGATCGAGCGGTCGAACGGAACGTCGGGGGATTGGTTGCGGCTCAGGATCGAGCGGCTGGAATCCACGCGCACTTCCGTGGTCACCCGCGGGAGGTCGGCCTGGGGCTCGCGTTCCACCCACGTGTCGTGATAGCGGCAGCGCGGGTTGCGGCTCGTGCCCCGCCCTCGCTGCGGAGCATTGTCGGGCGAATCAGTCATTTGGCCGTCCGATCAAAGCATGAACTCCTGTCGCCGCTCAACCCGATGAATGATATGACTTTCGGGCTATACAGTCGGGGCAACGCACTGCACTACACTGCCCCCCGAGGGTGGGGTTTTTCGCGCACTTGGGCGCGTCGTTCCTTTCAAGTACCGGTTCGATACAATAACGGCGCCTGCCGATCCGCACGTTCCGGTCCAAAGCCGCGTAGCGCGGCTGCGCAGGACGGGCCAGGGGGAGCTCACGGATGGAACAACGTCGAAGAGAACCTGCCGCTCCTGCGAGCGTGCAGAAGATTCTCGCGCTGCTCACTGGGCTGCAGCGCCATCCGGCCGGGTCCCTCATTTACGATCAGATCCGTCGCATCCTGGTCGACACCGCCCAGGAGACCCTGAGCAACGAACAGGCCTACGCAGCGGTGATCGGCATTCTCCTGGATGCCATCGCCGATCGGGTGCCCGGCCACGACCCCATGCGGCTGCAGATCAGGCTGGTCCAAAAACGTCTGCAACCGCCGCTGCTCGGCAGCGAGCTGCGCTCCCTGCGCCATTATGTAGAGCGCTGGAGCCAACGCCTGGATCAATTTTCCGCCGCCGACGACCAGGTGTTTCGCCACGCCCTCGGGCCGCTGCTCGACGAGTATCGCATCGACGACGGGCAGGACGCCGACACCCCACCGCCCGGCCGCGCACCCCAGGACGAAGCCAAGGCCCCGGCACCGGACAGGACCGCCGCACAGCCGAGCGCCGAACCGGTCGGCGAAACGGTCTCCGAATCGCTCTCCGAAACGGCTGCACCCAAGGAGGAGCCGACACCCGTGCGCGAATCCGAGGACGGAACCCAGCGGGAGGCCGAGCAGCGGATGGACTCGGCCTATCGCCATCACCTGGACGAAAAGAATCGCGAGGTCCAGGAGTTACAGAACGCGCTGTCACGCAAGATCCACGACACCATCCAACAGCACCAGCAGGTCGGTGTCTCGCTGGAAGTGGCGCTCGCCGAACTCCAGCGTCAGGAGCGGGTGGACGACGTCGCGCGCACCAAAGAGGTGATCGCCCGCATCGTCCAGCAGTTGCTGGACGGCAACCGGGAACTCACCGCGAAGCTCGACAGCACCTACCATACGCTGGAGCAGATCGCCGACGGCAGCCGGCGCCTGAGCGACGAGCTGAGCCGCGTGCGCCAGCTCAGCCTTACCGACGAGCTCACCAATCTGCCGAACCGGCGCGCGTTCCAGCGCCGTCTGGAAGACGAGATCGCCCGCGCTAATCGCTACGGCTATCCGTTGACCCTCGCGGTCATCGATCTGGACGAGTTCAAGAAGGTGAACGACACCTACGGCCACGCCATCGGCGACCGCATCCTTCGGGACTACGCGGCCAAGATCCTCTCCATCTTCCGCCGCCTGGACATGGTGGCGCGTCATGGCGGCGAAGAATTCGCCGTGCTGCTACCCAACACCGATCTGCAGGGCGCGCTGCGGGCCCTGCACAAGGTGCGCGGACGCATCCCGGAAGTCTCCATCGAAACCGAGGCCGGCACCTTGCCCATGCCCACCTTCTCCGCCGGCGTCGCCTCCTACCACCCGGGCGAATCCGCCGACTCGTTCGTCGCCCGCACCGATACCGCGCTCTACGAGGCCAAGAGAAACGGCCGCAACCGGGTCGAGGTCGCTGCCGACGACCGGCGCGCCAGCGTGGAGCCGGTGGTCAGACACCAGAACCCCTGACCGGATCAGGACGCCCGCGCGTCGGCGGCGAGATCCCTGGTCCTGGCCGGGCCGCGCCCGTGGGCGAGAGAATAGGCGACCGGCACGAGCACCAGTGTGATCAGGGTCGAGGCAGAGAGCCCGCCGAGCACCGCACGCGCCAAAGGCGCCTGGGCATCGGCGCCCTCGCCGATCCCCAGGGCCAGAGGCAACAATGCCAGGATGGTGGTGAAGGTGGTCATCAACACCGGGCGCAGGCGTCGGCGACCGGCCTCCGCCAGCGCCCCGTGGGTATCCACACCATCCCGGCGCAGGCGCCCGGCCTGATCCACCAGAAGAATGGCGTTGTTGACCACGATGCCGCCCAGCATGATGCAGCCGATCGCCGACTGCAGATTCAACGTGGTGTCGGTGAGAAACAGTGTCAGCAGCACACCGATGGCGGCCATCGGCACCGACAACATCACCACCAGGGGATCGCGCAGGGACTCGTACTGCGACGCCAGTACCATGTAGACCAGCACCAGGGCGAGCAGCAGTGAGATCGTGAGCTCGTCGAACGCTTCCTGCTGCTCCTCGAAGTTGCCGGCGATGATCAAGTCGTAGCCCACCGGGCGGGGAATCTGGTCCAGGCGTGCCTGCATGTCGGCGGCCACCGATCCCAGATCCCGGCCCGACACGTTCCCCGTCACCGTCACCAGCCGCTGCTGGTCCTTGCGCTCAATGGTCACCGGACCGAACCCCGGCTCGGTGTCCACGAAGTTGCGCAGCGCCACCAACTCGCCGGCCGGCGTGCGCACGCTCAGGTCGAGGATCTCCTCCAGCGATCGGTGCTCGGCGTCCTCCAACTGCACGAGGATGCGGTAGGAATTGCCGGCGACCCGATACTCCCCCGCCTTTGACCCGGCGACCGCCGTTTCGATCAGGGTCGCCACGTCGCGGACGCTGAGCCCCAGGTCGGCCACCTTGTCCCGATCGACCCGAATCTCCTGCTGGGGGATCCCTGCTTCCCGGCTGAGCTCCACGTCGGTGACGCCCGCCACCCCGCCGACGCTCGCGGCCACCTGGTGAGCCAGTGCATCGAGGGTCTCCAACTCATAGCCGCGAACCTCCACGGTGACGCCCTCGGTGCTCGCCAGCAGGCGCTCCAACAGGAACTGGCCCTGGGGGGCGCGTACCCGGATCTTCATGCCGGGGATGCTGCTGCCGACGGCCTCGCGCACGGCGTCGGCGATCTCGGTGTTGGATCGCCCACGTTCGGCGGCCGGCTCCAGGGACAGGCGGATCTCGCTCTTGGCGCTCGCGCTGCCGCGGGTGCCGGAGCTGATCACGCTGACGACGGATGACACCGCCTCGGGCACCTCTGAATAGACCGCCGCTTCCAACAGCCGGCTTTGCTGGTCGAGCAGGTCCAGGCGCGTGCCCACTTCCATCTCCCCGGTGACGCGCACCTCGCCCTCGTCGCTGGGCGGCAGGAACTCGGTTCCGATGTAGGGAATCAGCAGCAGGCTGGCGCCGAACAGGGCGAACGACCCCGCCACCGTGAGCCAGCGCCGGCGCAGGACACGGGCGAGCAGTCTGCCGTAGGCGTTCTCCAGGGACTCGAAGGCGGCGCCGGCACGCCGCGCCAGCCGAGCGGTCCAGGTGTCGCGCTCGACTGAAGGTCCGCGCAGCAGCCGCGAGGCGAGCACGGGCACCAGGCTGAGCGACACCAGCAGGGCGCAGAACAGGGAGAACATGATGACGAACGCGAGCTCCTGGAACAGCACGCCCGAGACGCCGCGCACGAAGGCCAGAGGCAGAAAGATGACCAGAGTGGTGACGGTGCCGGCGATCACCGCCGAGGCCACCTCGCCGGTGCCGTGCACCGCCGCCTCGTCGGGCGCCTCGGTGTGCTCCTTGCGCCGGCGAAAGATGTTCTCAAGCACCACCACCGAGCTGTCCACCATCATTCCCACGCCCAGGGCGAGGCCGCCAAGAGTCATGAGGTTGAGCGTGAACCCGCCGAAGTACAGCAGTGCAAAGGTCGCGATGACGGAGATCGGGATGGCGAGGGAGATGACCAGAGTGCTGCGCAGATCGCGGAGGAAAAACAGCAGGACCAGCACGGCAAGGGCGCCACCATAGAGCACCGAGTCAGCCACATTGGCGATGGCGCGTTCGATGAAATTCCCCTGGTTGATCACCGGCACCACGCGCACCTGAGGAAAGGCGCGGTTGACCTCCTCGATTTCCTCCAACACCCGTCGGGCCACGTCCACGGTATTCGCCCCGGCCTGCTTGCGGATGGCGAGGCGCATCCCCCGCTCGCCGTTGACCCGGATGAGGCGATCGAGCTTCTCGTAGGTGTCCTGAACCCTGGCCACCTGGCCGATGGTCACCACGGCACCGTCGCGCTGGGCGATCACCGTGTTGCGGATTTGATCGAGATCGGTGAATTCCGCCGGTGCACGGAGGGTCACTTCGTAGCTGCCGGCCTGGATCTGGCCGGCAGGCAGGTCCAGGTTGGCATCGCGGATCGCGCTCAGCACATCGCCCAGGGGCAGACCGAGGGCATTGACCTTGCCGGGATCCAGCTCCACCCGCACCTCCCGGGTGAACGAACCCCACGGGTCCACCTGGGCCACGCCGGGGATGCGGGCGAAGCGATAGCGGATCTGCTTTTCGACGATCTCGGTGAGCTCCACGGGATCCAGGGGACTGGAAACGCCAAGCAGCACCACCGGAAAGCTGTCCACATCGAACTTGCTCACCCGCGGCCCGACGATGTCGTCCGGCAGCTCGCTGATCTCGTCCTCGAGGGTCGCCTGCACGTCCAGCGCGGCCGCGTCGATGTTCGTGCCCCAGCCGAAGCTCACCCGCACGCGGCTGTTGCCTTCATAGGACTCGGAGGTCATCTCCTCGACGCCGGGCACGGTCGCGACGATCTCCTCGACGATCTGGGTGACCAGCCGCTCCATCACCACCGGGTCGGCACCCTCGTACTGGGTGCTCACGGTGATGGTCGGCAGCTCGATACTGGGAAGGAGGTCGATCTGCAGCCGGGTCAGGGACACCGCACCGAGCACCACCACCATGAGCGTCACCATGGTGGCGAACACCGGGCGGGCGACGCTGGCGCGCGCCAGACTCACGGCTTGGCCGCGTGCTTGCTCTCGGGCAGCAGGATGGCGGAGCCGTCGTCCAGCAGCTGCTGCCCGAGAATGACGACATCCCCGGTGATCCCGTCGCCGCTCACCTGGACGCGGTCGCCCTGGCGGATTCCCACCTGCACTTCACGCCAAGCCACCGAATCGCCTGCGGGCGACACCACGAACACGCCGCTGGCGCCATTGCGAGTCACCAGGGATCGTTCCGGCACCACTGTGGCCTCTTCCACCCGCTCGAGTACCACCGTGGCGCGCACGAACATGCCCGGCTTGAGCCGCAGCTCGGGGTTGTCCACCCGCATCTCGACCCGCGCTTGACGGGCGGTGACGCGGAACACCGGCGCAATGCGCACGATGGTCCCGGCGAACACCTCGCCGGGGTAAGCGTCGGTGCGCAGCTCCGCACCCTGACCCGGCTGCAGCAGCCCGTAGTCACGCTCCGTCACGTAGAACGCTCCAATTACCGGATTGAGCTCGACGATGCGCAGCAGCGGCGTGTTGGCCGACACCGTAACCCCCTCGTCGACCAGCCGCTCGGCGATTACCCGCTCGTCGTCGCCGTTGCGCCAGTCTGCGGTGACCCGGGTATAGCCGAGGCGGATACGGGCGGTTTCCAGTTCCGCCCGCGCGCGCGTGACCTGGGCCTGGGTGACCTGCACGTGGGCCTGCTTGGCCAGTTGTTCGGCCTTGGCCAGATCCCGCTGGGATTCCGACGTCACCCCGCGCTCGCGCAGCTGATCGACGCGCTGCAACTCACGCTCGGCGATCTGCAGCAGGCTCCGGGCTTCGGCCAGGTTGGCTTGAGCGACCGTCAGATCCGCCTGCGCCTGGTTGACCGCCTGGACGTATTCCTCATCGTCGAGGCGCGCCACGACTTGGCCGCGCACCACGGTGTCCGCCAGGTCGACGCTGAGCTCCTCGATACGCCCCGCCAGCTTGGGCGCGACCACGAATTCCGCGTGGGCATCCAGCGTACCGGTGAAAGAGCGCCGCCGCTCGATCGGCCCATGTTCGATCTGCGCCACCTCCACGGGCACGGCCCGCGCCCCGGCGCCGGGCCGTGGCGGCGGCTGGCCGGATTCGAGACGCGCCTGGACCATCCAGGCGACGAACCCCCCGGCCAACACCAGCACCAGGATGGGCAGCAGCACTCTCACGCGCATGGGCGGTACCGATCGGTCCAGGAAACCTGGTGTAGGGGAAGTCCGCCCACGGGGGCGGGACGGGCGGCTGGCGCCATAGTTTGGGACTGTGAATGGCGGAACGCGACGGTCTTACGCTATCACCGTTCCGGCAAAATGGCCACGGCGCGCAGGCCGCTATCGATCGCTGATCTCGTCGTAGCCGCGACCGAGAAACTCGACCAGACAGAAGCCGTGACCGAACGGGTCCGCCATCAGCGCGAGGCGCCCCCACGGGTACGTCGCAGCCGGCTGCTCCAGTTGCGCGCCCGCCGCAAGCGCCTTTTCCACCGCCGCGTCGATGTCCGGCACAACGACGTCGAGGTGCACCGGCGTCCAGTGGCGGCGGTAGGCACGCCGCTGGGCCGTCGCCCGGGACACGCGCGTGCCTTCCGGTTTGTGGAGCAGGTACACGGGCGCCGAGCCGCCGACCATCTCCACGACGCCGGCCCCGAAACGCCGACCGACATTCAGGCTGAGGGCCGCTTCGTAGAATCGGACCGCCTTCTCGAGGTCGTCCACGTCGATGTTGATGAGCAGTTGCACCACGCCCCGTCGTCTCTGCCAATGCCGAGGATCCATTCCGAGCGGCGCGTTTTCGGCTTTTTACGTCAGCCCTGGCGCACGCGCCGCAACGCCGGCCACTTTTGCGGTTCGGTCCGCCCGGCTCGCCGTCGCAGAGCACGCCGCCTCGGACGGAACATCTCGGCCCAGACTGTAGTAGACCGCCGCCGCCCGGGGACGAGGCGCCCGACCACCGGTCGCCGCGGCGCCCCTGGAGACGGCAAGCGCCTCCAGGGTTATCATCCACTTCCCCGCCCTCGGCCGGGTCGCCGCCCCACGCGGAGGCCGGCCGGGGACCACCGGCCCGGCTTCGGAGTCACGCCAATGAGCGACAAGCCCATGTTCGTGGTGGATGCCTTTGCCGAGGCACCGTTCACCGGCAATCCGGCCGCAGTCTGCCTGCTGGACGACGACGTCCCTGCCGAGTGGCAGCAGCAGGTGGCCGCGGAGATGAACCTGCCGGAGACCGCCTTCCTGATCCCGCGCGGACCGGCGGAATGGGGGCTGCGCTGGTTCACGCCCACCGTCGAGGTCGATCTGTGCGGCCACGCGACCCTGGCGGCGGCCCACGTGCTGTGGCAGGCGTGCCACGTCCAAGCACCGGCCCTGGCGTTTCACACTCGCAGCGGGGTTTTGACCGCGACCCGCGAAGAGCGAGCGGTGCGTCTGGATTTTCCGGCGAAGCCGCCGACCCCCGCGCCCGCGAGCGCGGCATTGGTCCAAGCCCTGGGGACGACGCCCGAATGGGTCGGCGGCGCCGGCAGTGATGTGCTGGCCGTGCTCGCGCGCGCGGAGCAGATCGTGGCCCTTGCCCCGGATCTTGCGGGAGTGGCGGCGCTGGACGCCCGCGGCGTCATCGTCACCGCCCCGTGGGACGGGCCCGAGTACGATTTCGTGTCGAGATTCTTTGCCCCGAGGGTTGGGATCCCCGAGGATCCGGTGACCGGTTCCGCCCACTGCGTGCTCGGACCCTATTGGGGCGAGCGACTCGGCAAGGACACCCTGCGCGCCTACCAGGCGTCGGCGCGCGGCGGAGTCCTGGGCGTTCGGCTGCACGACGGTCGGGTATACCTCAGCGGCCGGGCGGTGACCGTGCTGGAGGGACGGCTCCATGCATAGCACCGCCGCGCCGCGTGCAGTGCAACGCTGACCATGGCGCCTGCACTCGAGTTCTGGTTCGAGTTCGGAAGCCCCTATAGCTATCCGAGTGTGATGCGCATCGAGGATGACGCGGCACGGCATGGCGACATCCAGGTGCTCTGGCGGCCGTTCCTCCTCGGCCCGATCTTCAAATCCCTCGGCTGGAGCACCTCGCCATTTCTGGTGGAGAAAGAGCGCGGCGCCTACATGTGGAAGGACATGGCGCGGCAATGCCGCAAATACGCGATCCCATGGGCGCAGCCGACGACCTTTCCGCGGATCGCGCTGCTGCCGATGCGAGTGGCCCTGCTGGGCGCGGAACGCCCGTGGATGGGCGAGTACTGCAAGCAGATCATGATGCAGAACTTTGCGTTTGACCGGGACATCGACGACGAGACGGTGGTCGGCGAGGTGCTGGACGCCTTAGGTCTTCCGGCCGGCGATATCATGGCCGAGGCCCGGTGCGAACCGACCAAGCAGCGGCTGCGGCAGCAGACGGAGGTCGCGCGCAGTCGGGGCGTCTTCGGCGCACCGACGTTCTTCGCCGGAGACGAAATGTTTTGGGGCAACGACCGGCTGGACGACGCGCTGGCATTCCTATCCGAGCGAGGTACCCGATGAATCGACCGAACCCGAGCCGCGAAGCGCAGTGGATCCGCGAAGGGTTCACGCTGACCGAGGACACCGGGCCCTTCGTTCCGGCCATCGCCCGGGTGTTCGTCAAACAGGCGACGCCCTATCCAATATTCCGGGTGGCGGTGGAGCGCGCCCAGTGCAACGGCCATGGCATCGCCCACGGCGGATTCCTCGCGACCATGGCCGACATCTGGCTCGCCCGCACGGTCGGGCACTTGCGTGCGGACAACGCTCCCTTCGTCACAGCTGACCTGAGTATCGACTACCTGCGCCCCGTGCCCCCAGGCAGCTGGCTCGAAAGCACGATAGATCGCGTAAAGCTCGGCCGCCAGCTGTGTCACGCCTCGGGAGCCATGCTCTGCGGGGGCGAGCCTGCGGTTGCGATGCGCGCCACCTTCGCCGTCGTCAAGCCGCCTTCGGGCGGCGACTAGTGCGCATGGCGGCTGCGCCTGGAACGCCTCTGACCGACCGCGTACCCTGGCGACCGTAGCGACCCTTGAGTCGACCGCACACCTCCGGCATTGGAATCGCCATGGACCACTACGACGTCCTGCCCTACGAGAGCAATCCCTTCCGCGAGACCCACCCCCAGTTTCTGGCCGCCCTCGGGCGCCTGCTCAAGGTGCCGGCCGCCGATCCCAAGGCCTGCCGGGTGCTCGAGCTCGGTTGCGCCGGCGGCGGCAATCTCATCCCCATGGCGTGGCAGCTCCCTGGAAGCGAGTTCGTGGGTATCGACCTGGAGGAGAGACAGATCCGAGACGGTCAGGCACTGGTCGAGGAACTGGGACTCGCCAACATTCGCTTGTCCCAGGGCGACATCCTCGAGCTGGGCGAGGAGCTGGGCCGCTTCGACTATATCGTCGCTCACGGCGTGTATTCCTGGATCCCCGCGCCGGTGCGCGAGGCCACCATGTCCCTGTGCCGGCGACTCCTGCAACCCAACGGCATCGCCTACATCAGCTTCAACACCCGCCCGGGCTGGCACGTGCGCGGCATGCTGCGCGAGATCCTGCTCTACCACGTGCGGGGCGTGGAGGATCCGGTCGCCCGGCTGAACAAGGCCGGTGAGATGATCGAGCTGCTGTGCGCCACCCTGGCCGATCAACCGCAGCCGCTGTCGAAGCACTTGGCGCTGGAGGCCAATTACCTGCGCACGGCCCATCCCAGCTACGTCTATCACGAGTATCTGGAAGCCTTCAACGAGCCGGTACTGATCTCGGAGTTCCTGGACCAGGCGCAGCGCCATGGCCTGCGATTTTTGGGGGAGGCCCAGCTCTACACGATGTTCGCCTCGTCCCTGGGCCCGCAGGTGGAGGCGTTTCTCGACCGGTTCGAGGATCAGCCCATTCACGAACAGTACCTGGACATGCTGACGCAGCGCACCTTCCGCCAGACGCTGCTGTGCCACGGCGAGGTGACGCCGGAGTACGACATCGACCTCAGCCTGCTGGACCAGTTCGCCTGCTACGCCAATCTCCAACCGCCTGAGAAGCTGGATCTGCGCCGCCCGCACGCGCAGGCGTTTCTGACCGTCACGGGCACCGGCATCGCGGTTTCGGAGCCGCTTGCCAAGGCTCTCGTGCAGATCCTGTCCCAGGTCTATCCCGATGCAATCGCGCTGCCCGAGCTCCTGGAGGCGGCCCGTCAGGCCGTGGGCCTCGCTCACGGCAAGAAGTCAGCTCCCGAGGAGGAAACCTCCGCCTGGCGCGGTGAAGTTTTCAATCTCTATGCCAACGGTCTGCTCGGCCTGAATGTAGAACCGGTGGTGCACCGAACCGACCTCGGCGCCCGTCCCGCTCTCAACCCGCTGGCGAAGGCGCAGGTGCGGCGGGGCAGCCGCAATCTCACCACGGTGTGGCACGAGACGTTGAACACCGATGTCTTCTCCTTGCATCTGGCCCGGTACCTGGACGGCACCCGCGACCGGCAGGCGTTGATCGACCAGCTGCTCGCGGACGTGGCCGACGGTTCGCTGTCGCTGCCCGAACTCGCCAGGGGTTCGCAACAACGCCGCCAGAGCATCGCCGCCAATGTCGACCGAATGCTGGCACTGTTCGCCCGCAACGGGGTTCTTGCCCCTGGGTCGTGAGCGTGACGGTATCCGGGCGAGCGGCGGGCGCGGATCGGGCGCGCGTGCGCCGCCTCGAGCCGGTCGAAATGGTGCAAGGCCGAGCCCTGAGATTCCACCGGCAGGGGTGTTAGCACGCCCTGCGCTGTCACTCACCCGCCAGTGCATCGGCCAGCTCGTGCAACAGGGCGCGGCCGTCACCATGCCAGGCACTGCCGTGCATGCAGGCGAGCGTCTGCGGGTTCTCTGCAGCCAACCGTTCGAGCATCCGTCGGTCGTTGGGGGTGTGCGCGAAATAGTCCATAGCGCGCCGGAACGCCTCACTGGGACCGAGGACATCCGCCTCCGTGACGGGCGCGCGACCGTCACCCGGCTGGGTGAACAGGTCGCCGCACAACAGCGTGCGGGTGGTCCGCTCCATCAAGAAGCCGCAGTCCCAGCCGTGAGGAAGATGCGGTGTATCGAACCATTGCACGGATCGCTCGCCCAAGCTCAGGGTCTCGCCGTCGGCCATCGCGCGCGGCGGCCGGACCGCGAGGTCTTCGATGGAAACCATTGCCGCCACCCGGCTGCACAGGGGTGCGGCGTGAGGCGCCGCGGCGAGCCACTGGTTGAGCGATCCGCATTCGTCCGCCTCCACATGGGAGAAGGCGATGTGCCGCAGCCGCTCCACGGGCAACACGCTGGCCACGGCATCGCGCACAAGGGGAAACAGCTTGCGGGGCCCGGTGTGGAACAGCAGCGGCTCATCGTCCAGCAACAGGTACTGATTGAAGGAAAACGCCCCTGGCCCGCCGGCGATCGCCACGGGGGTGTTGATGCGGAAGATCCCTGCCGCGATTTCGTGCACGTTTGTGCCTGACGTCGAGTCGGTAGTCGTCATCGGGGCGCTCCTTGACCGTCGCGGGACTCGCAGACACACAAGCTATAGCGGATTTCACCCGACGTCGCGAGATCCCTGGGATCGACAGGCACAGGCGCTCCTGGGGAATGCGCTGCGGCGAATGCCGGAGGGAGAGCCGCCGTCGAAAACGCACCAGGCGCACGTCCCACACTCTCTCCCGTTAAAGGTACGAGGCCGAGGCGAGCAACTGAGTTACGGCGCCACCGACACCGCGCCGCGAGCCGCTTCGCCGGAAACAGCGGACGCTTCGAATCTGCGGACTAGCGCGGCTTGGAACCCATCTCGTGCAAGGTTTGCCCACTCAGCAGTCGGCGCGCAATATCCGCGGTTTGATAGGTGGCTCGTTCCGTGGGCGAGTGCGCCGCGAGATAGCGGCCAACCGCCACCAGGATGTGCCGCGCCGGTGCCGTGCTGCCCCACTCGCGCGCCTGCCTCACGCCAGCCTCGAACATTTGATAGGAATGAAACCCGGCGTCTTCACGCATCAGAGCCGCGGCCAAGGTGGTGATCAGCGACTCTATCGGGTGCTCGAGCAGCAGGTAGCGGGACACCAACCGCCCCACTGCGTCCACTTGACGCTGACGGTCGAAGTTACCAAGCAGCTCGGCAAGCAGCGCCTGCGCGTCCGTAGGCAGGTCGTCCAAGGACCGGCCATCCTCGCCAGGCAGACGTGCGGGTGGGACATTCAAGTACCGCGCCAGGTAAATCGCCATGGCCCCGTGGAACACGGCACGCACCGCAGGCGAATCGGGTGCGTTGCCGATGCGCTGCAGGGCCCGGTGAACGGCATTGCAATAGGTAAAGGCATGGTGCGCGGTCTCCCAGTCGGCGTGCTCGTTGGCCGTGCCGAACCGGGCCAGACGCAGCGCCGCGGCGTATACCAAGGCGCGACCCAGATCGGAGGGCTCCGCACCGCCCCGCACAGCGGCTTCCAGTGCGCCGACAATCGCGACAGGATCATCGTCCAGCAGGGCATGGGCAAGCCTTGCGTGGTGGTCCCATGGCCCTCGCCCGCGTCCGGCGTCGAACCACTGTGGCAATTTTTCGAACACCGCCTCAAGCAGCGCGATCAGATCCACGGGTCGGCGCCAGGGGGTGGATTCCTCGGCGCCGCGGGCTTCGGTCATTGGCCCTACTACGCTCGGCAGCACCGCGGCGGCATATTCCCAGCCGATGAGGTCGAGACACTCGAATGCCTTGTTGATGAAGTCGAACGAATGACCGGTGTCTGCAAAAAAACGGTCGGTCTCCGCGCTGAAGAGAAGATCGGCAAGAGCGGCGGGGTCATTCTTGGCCGCGACGGCGGTGAGCAGCGTTCGCTCCGCTGCCTCGCGATGGCGCACCGCGTTCCATTGGCGGTACCAGCGCGCCAGCGTCGCGCTCTGCGGCATGCTCGTCAGGGCGGCGCGTGCACGCCGCGGGGCCTCACCCTCGCAGTCGGTCGCCACCCGTCGGGCTCCCTGCCACAGGGCCAGATACGTCTCCTCGCGGGGCAGCAACGGCAGCAGGTTGCCCAAAGCCGTGAGCACGGTCATGCCCGTGCCCCAGCCATCCCGTTGCTGCACCCCGAAAATGGCCACCTGACGCAGAATCTCGAGCGGCGCCACCCGGGCGGCGAGCAGCCCACGAATGGACTTGGCCATCACCAGCCCCAGATTGTGCGCCAAGCCGTCCTCCAGGCGACGGCGCCAGTGTCCGACCGGGTCGGTGTTTTCGAACACCGGCCGAATCCAGACTTCGCCATCGCGTACCTGAATCGGGCAGGTAGGCACATCGTCGGCCCAGAGATCGAACGCGCAGCCGCTCGCGACATCGAAACGTGCGTGATGCCAATGGCAGGTGAGAATCCCATCCTCGACCGTGCCGCGATCGAGGGGAAAACCCATGTGCGGGCAGCGATTATCCAGGGCGTACACGCATCCGTCCTCGTACACCACCAGAACCGGGCCGTGGCGTCCGTGCACCAGCACCCGTCCTTCGGCCTTGATCTGCTCAAGGCTCCCGACCCGCACGTACCCGTTGGGCGCTTGGGTGTGCATCGCACTGCCTGCCGTCGGCGACCAAACCCCAGTATAGATTCATATCTGCGCCAGAAGGGTTCAGACTCACCGGACGGGCCTGCTGCTCAACCGGAGCGTTTTTTCCTCGTATCTGTCCCGTCTCCGTGGGGAGCGTTCTTGGGACTGGCTGGATCTGATCTACATTGAAGCCACCGCCGCGCGATGCTAGGCGGCGAACGCGCCAGTTGTCTAGATAAGGAGATCCACGATGAAGACGGCATGGATATTGAGCATCGGCCTGGTGCTGAGCGGTTGCACCACCGTCCAATCGTACCTGAGCGGGGAATCCGGCGATGAGGCATTTGTCGAGAAGGCGGCCGAAAGTGGAATGCTCGAGGTGCAGCTTGGAAAGCTTGCTCAGGAGAAGAGCCAGGATCAACAGGTACAGCAGTTCGGCAAGCGGATGGTCGAAGACCACAGCAAGGCCAACCAGGAACTGCAACAGATCGCTGCGCGCGAAGGATTCGCCATTCCGCAGCAGCTGGAAGAAAAGGCGAAGGACAAGCGCGCGGAACTTGCTCAGCTCTCGGGCAGCGAATTCGATCGACGCTATATGAAGGAGATGGTGAAGGAGCACGAGAAGGATGTCGCGCTGTTCGAGCGCCACGCCGAAAAAGGTCAGAACCCGACCTTGCGCACATTCGCGGAAGAGCAGATAGGAACCCTACGCGATCATCTGCAGCACGCGGAGCACACGGCCGACGCGGTGGGCGCCGGCGGCCGCTGAGCCCCGGCGCGCGCGGGCACTCCTCCCCCGGCAGCATCCGCGCGCTTTATAATTGCGTACCGCGCCTTGGCTCGGAAGGCGAACGCAGCGATTGCAGACACCTATCGCTCGCGTGCGGATCTCCTGGATATTAGAGACACTGCGGCAGCCTGGACGCGCTCCGCCGCGACGACTTCCGCGTACTCGTGATGCAGCCAACGGTCATGTCGAACAGTACCGTGCTCTCAAGCTCGACAACGATAAGGCGGAGGTTGAACCGGAGGCACAAGCCGAGAGCGTGAAGAAGTCCGGCATCTCGGGACCGGCGGGGTTCTCGTTGACGATGCGTTCAAAGTATCGCCACAAAACGATTAGCGTTTAGTCTCGGCGATGGAGCGGACGCGACAAGCGCAAACCGGTAACGCTCTGTCAGGGGAACGCCGGGTCGCCAAATGGGGCTCAGAGAGCGGGACGACCCTGGAGATCTCCGTCTCCTGACCGGTACTTACTAGGTACTTACGGGGGCGACCTGGGGAGGGGTGACAGCTAACTCGTTGTTCTAGTGGTGGCTACGGGTGCCCCGTAGTTTCTATCGTATGCCATTGTTGCGAAAAAGTCTTTATTAGTTCGGCCGTGACAGTTACCGTCAAAGCTACCGACCGGAACGAAGGGCGAGCCGAATTCGCGCTGCAGCGCAGCCATGTCTGCCGCTCGCCGGGCAGAACCACGTCGCAGGGCCACTGCGGGGGCGTTACAGCATTCTCCTAGTCCCGATCCTGGGAGCCGTTAAGTTGTTGGAAGAGGCAAACCGCGCAATTCAAGAAGCGGCGAATACCACCTGGCTCCCGCTTCCGACGTGGCCTACCGCGAACGACTAACGGGCCCCGCATACCCGACCTCAGTACCGGCCTCTGGGTCTATGGGAGCTTTTTCTCCTGTTCGGTGACCAGGTCCAGGAACCACTTGATGTGTCTATTCTGGAAATCAACGTCGGCGGGTTTGCCGGATCGGTGACCATTGTTCGTCGGGATTTCAACGAACGTAGCTCCAGGAATGTACTTTGCCGACTCATGAGCCAGCTCTACTGGATTGTACAGATCGAGCGGCGCACTCATGAGAAGCGTTTTAGCTTTGATCTCCGCTAAGGCTTTGATGTGATCCCCATCGAACCCTCGCCCCGGCGTATCACCGATATTGTGCCGATCGTACGCCCATGTTCGGAGGATCCAGTCATTGGCATCCCACTTCTCCTCAATCCAAAATTCTTCATATTTCTCCATCGCAGGAATCACGTCGAGTGCGTCTGGATACGACCCGTTCATGCCATCTGGCGCAACAACGGCTAGCCAGATGATGTCGCCCCAGGCCCGCCAGCCCTTCAGTGGCTGTTCGGTGTAGTTTCCGTCGTTCCAGGCGGAATCCGCCATCAAAGCCTTGCGAGTCGCCTCGTGGAGAGCTACGGTCCATGCCGCCGTGCGAGGCGTCGCCGCGATTGCCACAAGCGAGTCCATGAAGTCGGGGTAACTCACCCCCCACTGGAGCGCTTGCATCCCGCCCATCGACGCGCCTACGACCGCTACCACATGGTTGATACCAAACTTCTCTACCAAAAGGCGGCGCTGCGACTCCACCATGTCCCGGACCGTAAACTTTGGGAACTTCAGCCCTGGTTGCGTTTCGCTGTTGCTGGGGCTCCTCATCCCGAGGGCGCCGTTACCGAACGTATCGGTGGCCACGATGAAATACTTGGTGGGGTCAAGCGCCTTTCCTTCGCCTATGAGGAAATCTACTCGATGATGATCTCCGGCTACCGACGGCACCACGAGAATCACGTTGGACTTATCGTCATTCAGCGTTCCATGGGTTACGAATGACTGAACGTTGTCTTCAATGACCTCCCCGCTCTCTAGCTTTAGATCGCCCATCGCGAAATGCTGAGTGGGCTGGTTCTTGTGAGCCGATACAGACGTGGCCAGGAGCGTCGGTACAAGCACGACTAATGCAGCTAATCCTTTGGCATACATAGCGGGCCTCCTCTCGACTGATGGTGTCCGGCTAAGCCACACGAACTCCCGATATCCCTTCCGTTAGATAAAAAACTGAAGTGAACGACAAAGGTCGGAAATTCGCATTCACGCTAGCACCGGGCGACGAGACGTCGGGCCGTCGTCGCTTACCGATGCCATAAAGACAGCTTATCGCGCAGTAAATCCATCTTGAGGCTATTGAAACGGCGTAGGATCAGCCTCCCTCCGTGCGTCCCAGCCGCATTGTGGACATTCGAGCAATGGGGACGGCAAACGCGCCGTCCTCCTCTGTGGCGGGAAGATCGGGAACAGCGTTCAGTTAGGTCTATTTCAACAATGCCGCACTGTCAAGGCGAAATGAATGCAACCCGAAGAGAGAAAAGGAGCACCCGCCCACTCCCCGCCGGCTGGCGATGTTTAAGGATTGAGCGTCCAGAACATCCCGCCATCGTTGTCCATCACGGAAAGTACCGTTGGGTTCTCGGCACTGCGTCTAGTTGCGTCCAAACCCTGCACCAGGAGGGCAGCGGCATCGGCCACGCCTCGTGCTTCTTCGAAGACGTAGCCATGGCGTGGACTGAAGGTAAAGAACTCTGAGTCGATCTGATGCGCATCCACGAACTCAAGGCTCGAAGTTCGCAGGGGAACGGATTCGCGATGGCGGAACAGGTTCTCGGGTATCATGTTACCCAGGCGCCTTGGGCCCTGGTGCAGCTGTGTTGACAGCCACAGCGCTCGGTCCTCTTTTGAGAAATAGACGGTAGTGGTCTCGGCGATATCGGGAAGAAAGTCCTTCTGGAGACGAAGAACTTCAATGGTGGTATCGGGTGCAACGAAGGTCAGACTCTCGTACTTCCCTTTTTTTGCATCATTGAGCCCCTCTGCGAGGGTCTCCGTGTAATCGAGCAGGACGCGCGACCCCATGCTGTGGGCTAGGATGTTGATCCTGGAGCGGGGTAGCACGCTCTCAACGGCCTTGATGAGTTGAGCGAAGCCGCTCCGCGCCCCGCCCACTCGGGCTTCGTCGTGGAAGTAAAGGAGGGCTGTTCCGTCACTGGGCCAACTGAACACGACCACGGGTCCAGTGAAGTCTGCATCAACAGCGAATTGAGCAGCACGACGGACAGCATCCGGAAAGCTGTTGTTGTAGCCGTGCACGAAAATGAGAACGTGTTCATTCGACCTTGCGGCCTCCCGAAGCGCGGTCTTGAACCCCCAGTTTGAAGAGAAGTGCTGAAGACTAGCAACGGTTGCGGCCTTGTCCAGATCATCCCTGAGTTGACGGCCGGCCTTGAGCGACACGCTCGCCGATCCGTAGTTGGGTCCCTCGTCACGCATACGATTGCCAAACCGATAAGGGATTTCGCTTTCGGGCTCGATGGCACGGATGGTGGCAAAAAGAACAGCTCGTCGGGCCTCGCTCGCCGCGGGTCGCCCCGCCTTCCAAACCACCTTGGGCTTCCTGAATGTCACCGCGAAAGCCCGCTCGAGGACCTCAGTGCTTCGCGCGTCGGCGCGATTCGCCCAAGCTGCGAGGGCGGCGCGCTTGATGCGTGCCTTCTCCGCCGCCGAGAACCGCATCAGCTCGATGTCCTGTGCACGCAACTTGCTCAACATCGCCCTTGTCTCCGCCTGGGCCACCTGGTCGGAGTGTTGAGCGGCGGCGCGGGCAGCGGCCGCGATCTCAGCCTGGGTTCGATACCGGAGGGAATACCAGAAGTTCTTCCGCACTACGAACACGTACTCCACGGTCGCCGACAAGTCTGTGGTCACCGATTCGGCGCCCATGTTCTTCCTCAAGTCGGCCGAGTCCTTACCCGGTGGCAGTTCGACCCCATCGACCTGGCCGCGCCGCAGAGGTCCAAAGCCGATACCTTCTCGGGGACCGGGCTCGGTTGCACCGAACTCCTTCAGGATCTGCTGACGGGCTCCGAACGCCCGAATTTTCTTGCCCCGCAGTTCGTCCAAACCGCTAATCGACTCCACGGTCACAATCGGGGGCGCAGGGGCGTTCCAGAAGGTGATCCCGACAAGTGCGTAGTCGCTATCGAGCTGGGCCAGTTCGTAGGCGCCCACCTCGCTTGACTGGCGACGCCGTGTTCCCGCAATGTCTGAACCCGCGACGTACGGACCAACGGCAATAGAGAAGCTGGTCGCGGGGAGAACAGCAATGTCGATAGTGCCCGCATCAAGTGCCTCTCGAGTTTGCCGGACGGTTTTCAGAGGAATGACTTCGAGCGCGACCTCAGCGCCAGTGGTTTCCTGTAGTCGCGCTTTGAAAAACCTGCTGCTTTCCTGGAGCAGAAAATGCGCCTCCGCCGGCATGGCGAAGTGAAGCTTCTGTGGTTCCGCATCCTGCAAGGGCGCTGCCGCTACTAGGTGCGATGAGAAAAGCTGGAACAGCAATACAACGATCGCGCGTCGCATGTCGATATACCTCCGAAGTCGCCAATGGCAGAAAATCGTCGTGCGCCAGAGCTTGGATTGCTCCCAGGTTGAACGTTGCGCTCCGAATGCCTCCTCCGCAAAAGGCAACCCCGCCAAGCTCATGGCGCGCGCCCGCCGGGTACACCGGCTCCGACGAATGCTCACCAGTCCGGCTGCAATCGCAACCGAGAAGCTTCAGCAGGGAAAAACTCGTTCTCGAGCCGGGTCGAGTCGCGCCACTGTTGCCGCGCTTGAACCGCGAACTCCGCGGCTCACCCACGCTCCGTCGAGATAGAAGGCGCTGTGCGCGGATTCGGCCGCTGCCCGCTGGCGATGTTCCCCCGACCGCCATCGTTCGATTACGGTCCCTGATTCGCCAATAAAGCGCGACAAGTACCGCAGCTTGTGCCGCCCGCCTCCTACACGGAGGCTTGAACGATGTTCTTTAAAATCGTTCCACGGTATGGCGCCCATTCCCCGAGCTCCTTGCCCGACAGTGGTACTGTCTAGAGAGCTCCTTAGAGATGTGTCTCGCATTCAGCCACTCTCGGTTCTAGGATTCCGGTATGCGTCTCTCTTCAGCCATCACTTTCTTGCTGGCTAACCACCGAGATCAACGGCAGAGCCAAGCTGGCGCGACTCTCGCTCGAGCACGAGACGCGACGGCTCGCCTTCGTCCGTCTGCATCGACTGGTTAGCCGCTACGCTTAGCCGTGTCTTTCGCGCAGGATGGGCAGGTAGACCCCTTCGGGTAACGGACCCTATGCAGCGGACAAGTCACGAAATCGAGCTCCTTTAGAGACCTGGGCTGGCCGCCCTTCTTATCCCTCGTCTGATCAGTCATCTCTGTCTCCGTCTTCATTCCCCTTCAGATGTGACCATTGGTAGAAAACCCTTAGAAGGTGATCCCCGCCCCATACCAAAGCAATCGCCGCTGCAGCGAAGACCGCGATCGCGCGATTGCCGTCCTGCAGGAATAGTACGCTCACGGCTGCAAGCAGTAAGGATAGTGTTGCCGCCTCCATAAGTGCCGTGGCAACCTGATCCTGCCACCGCGCCCCCTTGTAGCTCTGCAGGTTCAGCGCAGCAAGAAAGCTAACGAGACTGATAACGAGGTAGTAGAGCGATAATTGAAGCTCCGCCTGCAGCGTGGCTTCAACCAGGCCAAGGGCAAGCAACGCCGAAAAGCTGAAGCCAGCTAACGAGAGGATGTAGGCTCGATGAGACGAACGATCTTGTTCATCCTCCGATAGGATCTCGAGCATGTGCGCGCGATGGACCACACCCATCAGAGCGCGGGTGCCAAGCGGAAGCGCCGGCGCGGCGTAAGCCAAAAAAATCCACGAAAGTCTCATTTTGGTGTGCTTCCAAATAGCGGCTTACGACGAGTGAACGGCTCAATTTTCGCTAAATCTCCGACCTGGGGTCCTCCCTCTCCCATAACTCCCTCCTGGATCGGCAGTCAAGGTCCGATCCCTCCGCCCCATTCCTGCTGGATCTGACTGTCCGCTTCGCAGCCCTTCTCGATCTTCCAATGGCCTCTTCTGGCCGACTGCGGCCCAGTACGTATGGTCCCTTGCGAACCATGCCGCCTGGAATTTTGTCGAGCAGACATTAACCCCAGCCAATCCTCCGACGGTCGGTAACATTCGTGTCGATATGCTCTCTGAGGCTGTTTGGCCCGGTAGCACCCTCGGTCAATGACGCAAACCTCTTTCGAATGCGGCGCTCACTACAGGCTCTGCAGTACCGATCGCGTAGCTTCCTCGTAGTCGCCCTGGTTGATCGGGCGCTCGCGGTGCAGTTCCTCAAGCTGTCGCAGCCGGCAAGGCGTTGGCGTTGAGCCGTTCCTTCAGGCGCAATACTTATCCATGCGGTGCAATAGCCCACATAAAAGACTGCACGTCGATCATATCGCGCGGCCGAAGGTCCCGCTCGACGAGCTCATTTTTGAGAGTTTTGGCGAACTGGAGAACTGACGCGTACGTCGCCCAGTTGAGATTCGGGCGGTAGTTGATCTGAAAAGCCGAAAGATCGGCGGCAAGCTGCGTCACCGTGGGTTTTATGAACATATGCTCTTCCGGGAATCGGAAGAAGAGGAAATAGGATGCAATCGTCCATTTCCCTGCTTGGATCTCTTCAAGGAAGGCGCTGTATGCTTCAAAGCGACTCTTGAGGTCGTCTGTGCCGTACAGAACGTTGAGTAATTGAACGGCGAACTGTTCGCGCGCGAGGGGCGGAACGAGGCCATCCCTAAAGGCCATCTTTTCATTTGGAAAGACAAGATTGGTCGCATTCATCACCTGCATGGCGCGCCGGACGACCTCGTCGAATTGCTTCTCCCCGTTTAGCCGCCTCAGTTCTTCCTCGGAGAGCAGTTCCAGCGTACGCTGATGGGCCTGTATCTTGTATCGGCGCTCCTCATCGTCAAAACGGCCTCCGTAGAAGCCACCCGGGTACAGTTCCTCGAACATCGAGATCGCTCTGGGCAGCGCCAAGTACTTGCCCTTAGGTCTGTGGAAATTGTCCAGCCTCGGGTCCGCAGCCTCGTCGCCCTCTAGCTTCATCAATTTGACGTGCTTAAGAGAAATCGTCTTCTCGTCGCCTCCCACGAAGAACACCTTGGCGGTGGCGCCATTGCTGTCTTCCAGCACTTCGCCCACGCCCCAATCCGGGCATCTTGGATGCCGGACACGATCCCCCCTTTTCAGGTTCATTACCCTCTCCCCTACCCCAGAGTCGCACTCACCTCACCGGATTGTCGAAGCTCCCTGGGTTCCACCCTCTCGCACGCGCCACTCCGCCAAGATGGCATCATAGGAGCAGCCCAGCAAACTCCTTGGCCACCCCGGCGTCCCGCAGGACTTCACTGGCCATGCCCTTGTGGGTCTCTAGACTGCCCATCACGGCATTCTGCACCGCCTCGGGATAATCTCCGAGCATCACTTGGTCGCGGCTGTTGTTCGAGAGCTGGTCCACAACCTTCCGGTTCTCCAGCACCTTATCTTTAATCGTGTTCAGATAATTCAGGCGATCCTTCTCGGTCCAGGCGTCGGCCGCGAATAGCGCATTGAGGCGTTCGATGATCGCCGACAAAGGTTCCTTCTCAGGTTCGTGGGGGTTGCCCGTGCCGACCCCCTCAATACCGCTGACCGGATACGACCCCTTGTCGTCCCCCACCTTGAGCTCTTGCTCGCGGATCTTCTTCAACCGGTAGTGGGTCAACTGCAATCCTGAGAGGTCAATGTCTTCATCCAGACGTTCCTCCCGGAGCAGCGGCCGAAGATTGCGCGCATAAACAGCCAACCTCTCCAGATCGCGGTCGTCGAACGGGACGATTTGGGAGATGAACTCGTAGAATCGTACGAAGCTGCCGAGATTCTTTTTGAACAGGTCCAGGGCCTCCTTGTCCTCTCCGGCAGCCTTCAGAGCGCGACGGACGTTTGCAAGGCGCACGGAATCTCCCGCCTGTTGTGCCTCGCGCTCCTCGCGCTGCGCAGTTCTGATCGCCTCCAGCGCGTGACGGTAGCGGGTCCGGAACCGGTCCACTGCCGGGCGGGTGTGGTAGCTGAGCTTGTCTTGAGTCTGTTTGGGATCGAAGAATGCGTTGGCGAAGGCTTCCACTTCGGACCAGGTGTAGATCCGCTCCTGGTCCAGGGCCTCCTGTAACGCATACACTAGGTTCGGGTCGGAAATGTTCGCCAACTCGGCCGTGCGAAAATACGGCCGGAAAGAGTCCAGTACGTCTTCGGGATCGTTCACGAAATCCAGAACGAGAGGCTGCTCCTTGCCTGGATAAGTGCGATTAAGTCGTGAAAGGGTTTGCACACAATCCACTCCATGGAGCTTCTTATCCACATACATGGCGCAGAGCTTCGGCTGATCAAAACCGGTCTGGAACTTGTTGGCGACGATCATCACCTGATATTCGTCGGTATCGAAGGAATCACGTAGGTCGCGGCCCTTGAGGCCGGGATTCATGTTCCGTTCGTTGAAAGCTTCCGGCCCGCTCTCCTGGTCCTCCACGTCGCCGGAGAACGCCACCAGGGCGTGCACGTCCTCGTAGCCTTGCTCAGTCACGTATTTGTCCAGAGCGAGCTTATAGCGCACCGCAGCCTTGCGGGAGTCACTCACCACCATGGCCTTGGCTTGGCCGTTCAATAGGTGTCCCACATGTTGGCGGAAGTGCTCGACGATCACCGCCACCTTCTGCTCGATGTTGTAGGGATGCAGCTTCATCCAGCGGAAGATACGAGTGGCGGCCTTGCCCTTGTCCACTTCCTCATCGGGCGTTTCCCGGGCCTGTTCTAACTTGAAGGCCATTGAATAGGTGGTGTACCGCTTCAACACGTCCAGGATGAAGCCTTCTTCGATCGCCTGCTGCATGGTGTAGACGTGGAAGGCTTCGGGCAGGTTGTCATCCCCAATCGGCAGCTCGGGGTGGGGCGGGCGGCCGAACAGCTCCAGGGTCTTGGCCTTGGGCGTGGCGGTAAAGGCCAGGTAGCTGATGTTGGCCGTGTGGCTGCGGGCCGCCAGAGTGGCGTCCAGCACGTCCTCGCCGGTGACCTCCGCCTCCACGTCCAGCTGCTCGGCCATCAGCACCTCGCGCACTTTGCGGGCGGTGGTGCCGCTCTGGGAGGAGTGGGCCTCGTCGGCGATCACGGCGAAGCGCCGCTCCTTGAGGCTGGTCTGCTGCTGGATGGCCTCCAGCACGAAGGGGAAGGTCTGGATGGTGACGATGATGATGCGGGTATTGTCCGCCAGGGCCTGGGCCAGCTGGGCGGACTTGCTGCCCTCACCCTCCTCCCGCGAGATGCGGCACACCACGCCCTCGGCGTGCTCGAACTGGTAGATGGTCTCCTGCAGCTGGGCATCCAGCACGGTGCGGTCGGTGATGACGATCACCGAGTCGAACACCCGGCTGTCCCGGGCATCGTGCAGGGAGGCCAGGCGGTGGGCGGTCCAGGCGATGGAGTTGGACTTGCCGGAGCCGGCACTGTGCTGGATCAGGTACTTGTGACCCGGCCCCTCGGCGCGGGCGGAGGCCACCAGGCGGTTCACCGCGTCCCACTGGTGGAAGCGCGGGAAGATCATGGTCTCCTTGGTGTAGCGTCGTCCCTGCCAGTCCTCCTTCTCCTCCTGCTGCAGGTGAATGAAGCGGCCGAGGATGTCCAGCCAGGCGTCGCGGGCGAACACCTGCTTCCACAGGTAGTCGCTGGCGTAGCCGTCCGGGTTGGGCGGGTTGCCGGCGCCGCCCTCGTGCCCCTGGTTGAAGGGCAGGAAGAAGGTGTCCGGGCCGGCCAGCCGGGTGGTCATCCAGACCTCTTCCAGGCCCACGGCGAAATGCACCAGGGCGCGCCGCTTGAAGGCCAGCAGCGGCTCGACCTTGCGGGTCTTGGGGTCCTTGGGCGGGCGGTCCTTGCGGTATTGCTGCTTGGCGTTCTCCACCGACTGCTTGAACTCGGACTTCAGCTCCAGAGTCGCCACCGGCAGGCCGTTGACGAACAGCACCAGGTCCAGGCGCGGGTCGTAGCCCTCGCGGGCATGAGGCGAGTAAGACACCTCCTGCACCACCCGCAGGCGGTTGGCGGCGTAGCGGGCCAGGGTCTCGGGGTTGAGGCCGTGGTCGGGCTTGAACTGGCACAACCGGATCCTGGCGCCGCGATCCTTGAAGCCGTGGCGCAGCACATGCAGGGCGCCATGCTTGTCCATCTGTTCGGCGGTACGCCGCAGGATCATCTGCTCGGTCTTGTCGTGGTAGAACTTGGTGAGCTTGGCGACGGCCTCGGGCTGAGTCTCGCGGAGATAGCCGAGCAGATCCTCGGGATACAGGGCCAGCTCGCGGTCATAGAGCTCGGCCTTGCCTTCCAGCCAGCCGTCGGCGGTCAGGTCATGGACGATGGCTTGCTGAAAGACGAGTTCCCGGGCCTTGTCCACGGTTCCCCCTAGGCGCTGACCGCTGTGGCGGTTTCTTGTGGTTGGGTATCGGGTTTCTGCCAGCCGCGCACGTCGATCTTGCCGGTGACGGCGGCGGAGATGAGCGCAATGCGATGTTCTTGTAATAACTCAATAGCCCTTTGTGCCTTGGTAATCAATTCATCGAATCGAACCACTTTCCGATCAAGATCTATCACAATGCTTTCCTGTTCCTTTAAATTGGGAGCCGCCACAGGAAGATTCTGTAGAATCGGTACGCTGATGTTGACTTGTGCCGTTCCCCATCCTTCTACAGAAAAATATGACTGAGCAATCGGTGAATTTATTAGATACTCAAAGAATCTATTGGAGTGTGTCTTCTTCAAAGTGGTAATCAGCATTGTGAAACACTGACATCCATCTAGCTCGTCGGGAACAATAGCGGTTACCCCCGCATTCCCCGTTCGCACAGTGACTAAATCACCACCTCTTATGCGCTTTGAACCTCTTTCAGCAGCGTAACTGGGGTCTAGATAAAGAAGATTGCCAATTAGTTTCCCTGTGCGAACGTTCGTCGCTCGGAGGATAGGTATTCCTTCGTCTACATACGCATGCGTCGCTGCCTCAGCTATCCCAACAACCACGCGATTTGAAAATCGTTTGAGCTGCGTGACAACCCAATGCGCCGGCACCTCACCCAGCCACTCCACGCCGGAGTCCTTCATCGGCGCGTCGGGGTTGAGGCCCTTGGTGACGGCATGGGAGATCGCCGCCTGCCGCTTTTCCTTGAGCAGCTCGATCAGCCGCTCCTGCCTGGCGATCAGACGGTCGATCTTGGTGGTTTCGTGGTTGAGGAAGGCGGCGATTTGTATCTGCTCGCCTCGGCTCGGAAACGGCAGAGGTATGCTTCCGAACTGCTCGTAGGTGACAGTCTTTCCTTCTCGTATTCCTTGAGTTACTGACTGAAGCGCAGTTATGAAGCCTTCTGACTTCAGCAGGAAGGAAAAATACGACGCGTCTATAGCCTTTTCTCGGCGCATCACCGTGTATGCAGGACTTACACATCCTGCGTAATGACAACGTTCAATGCCGCCTTGAAAGGATCGAAGGCTAATCACGAAGTCGTCGATCTCGACGTGTTTGAAGTTACCCGTACCAGATAGCGCCAATACAACCTTCTGATCCTCATACTCCATAAAAAGCCGCTGTGGAATCACGCCATATTTCTGGGTGGCGGCTAACTGCTCGTCAACAGGGCTGGCAGGGTCGCGGGCTTGCATAAAGATTCGGCGTGCAGGCAGTGCATCCCAGCTTTTAGGGATTTCCGGAAACCACTCGACCCCGCTGCTTCTATATTTAGAGTAGGCGGGATGCTTTTCCATCAGGCATGCACCTCAGCCAGCAACTCCATGATCTCCCGGCTGACCTTGTCCAGGTCCGCATCGATCTCTTCCAGCGGGCGGGGCGGCACGTACTTGTAGAAATGCCGGTTGAAGGGAATTTCGTAGCCGACGATGCCCACCTGGCCGTCCTTGTCGTCCTTCTTGCCCTCATCAATCCAGGCGTTGGGGACGTGGGGCAGCACCTCGCGCTGGAAGTACTCATGGATGTCCACGCCCAACGGCACGTTCTCGTTGTCGCGCAGGTCGGGGTTGGCCTCGACCTTGCCGGCCGTCTTGCAGAGCTCGGCCTGGTCGTCGTGCTCGCCCAGGTGCTTCTGCAGCAGCTTCAGGGCCGGGGCTGGCAGCTTCTCGCCGTTCATGTGCACCTTGAGCCACTTCTTGAAGGTGCTGCGGGAGAGGACCTTGTCCTCCTCGAAGCGCGGCAGGGCATCGAGGATGGACTGCCGCAGGCCGGCGTCCAGCTTCTCCCAACCCTTGTCGGCCTGCAGGGCGACCAGGCGCACCTCGTCCTTGGGATGGAAGGCGAGCTGCAGGGGCCGTTCCACGGTGATGCGGCGGTAGCCGAAGGCGGTGGTGGGGAAGATCTTGCAGGCCTCGCTTTCCTCGAAATCGCCGTACAGGCGCACGATGGCGTCGATGCTGTCCTCGGTGAGGTACTTGCGCTTGGAGCCCAGGGACTTGCGCATCTTGTCGCCCAGGTCGGTGGCGTTGATGAGTTGCACCAGGCCCTTGCGCTCGTCCGCCTTGTGGTTGGACAGGATCCACACATAGGTACTGATGCCTGTGTTGTAGAACATGTCCGTGGGCAGGGCGACGATGGCGTCCAGCAGGTCGTGCTCCAGGATATAGCGCCGGATCTCGGACTCGCCGGAGCCGGCGCCGCCGGTGAACAGGGGCGAGCCGTTGAGGATGATGCCGATGCGGGCACCGCCCTCCTTGGGGTCGCGCATCTTGCTCATCAAGTGCATGAGGAACAGCAGCGAGCCATCGGACACCCGTGGCAGGCCGGGGCCGAAGCGGCCGGCAAAGCCCTTGAGCTTGTGCTCGTCGTCCACCTGGCGCTGCACCTTCTTCCAATCCACGCCGAAGGGGGGATTGGAGAGCATGAAGTCGAATTGCTGGCCGGCGAGCTGGTCGTCGGACAGGGTGTTGCCGAGCTTGATGTTCTGGATCTCGTGGCCCTTGATGAGCATGTCGCCCTTGCAGATGGCATAGGACTCGGGGTTGAGCTCCTGGCCGAACACGGAGACGCGGGCCTGCTCGGAGATGGAGTGGATGTATTCCTCGCCCTCGGACAGAAAGCCGCCGGTGCCGGCGGTGGGGTCGTAGACGGTGACGATCTTGCCAGGGCCGATGCTGGTCTGCTGGTCGGTGAACAGCAAAGCCGTGGTCAGGTGGACGATGTCCCTCGGAGTGAAATGTTCCCCGGCGGTCTCGTTGGAAGATTCCGCGAAGCGCCGGATCAGCTCCTCGAACACCAGCCCCATGTGGTGGTTGTTCAAGGCCCTGGGGCTGAGATCCATGCTGGCGAACTTCTGCATCACCAGGTAGAGCAGATTCGCCTCGTCCAGCTTCTCCAGGAAACCGTGGAAGCCGAAATGTTCGAACACCTCCCGCGCGTCCGGGCTGAAGCTGCGGATGTAGGTGTCCAAATTATCGAGAATCTGAGTCTCACCCAGTGAGGACAACTCCATGGGCGAGGTGTTGTAGAACGGGAGCTTGGCGGCCTTCTTCAGGAAGCCTTCCAACGGCAGATCGCCGTCCTTGCGCTTCTCGTACTCGGCCAGCACCGCCGCTTTGGTGGGCGCGAGGACGCACTCCAGGCGGCGCAGAAGGGTGAACGGGAGGATGATGCGGCCGTATTGGGATTGTTTGAAGTCTCCGCGGAGGAGATCGGCAACGGACCAGATGAATGCGGCGGTGGATGAGAAGTTTTCTGGCATGGGTCCTTCGATAAAGCTTTGCAGAGGGGGGATTTTCCCTTCGCGAGAGTATAACCGTACGCGGCGTGCGGCCGTAACGCAAAACGGATCGGTCGGGGGACCAGCCGAGGCGGTGGCACTGTGCGGGCCACCAGGTACTCGAACTCCCTCAGCTCAGTTGCCCAGGGTCAGCACCAGCGATCAGGACCACGCGGGGCAGGTGGAGGTTCTGGAGCGGCTGGGCTGTGAGAAGGTCTTTGCGGAGAAGATCAGCGGGAAGGACAAGGACGGCAGGCCCCAGCTGCAGGCCCTGCTGGAGTTCGCCCGGACCGGCGACGTGGTCCACGTCACCAAGCTGGACCGGCTGGCCCGGAATGCCCGCGACGCACTCGAGGTCGCGGACCACCTCCATGCGAGGGGCGCCGGGCTCATCATTCACGATTTCGGGTCGATGGACATCACCACGGACGTGGGCCGGCTGGTGTACACGGTGCTCGCGGCCGTCGCCGAGATGGAACGCACCCGGATCCGGGAGAGGCAGTCAGGCTGCGTAGACGTCCTCAGCCACATAGGCGCCGTCTGCTTCTGGAGTCCCGTAGACGAAATCCACCACCGCATGAGCAATATCCTGGTTAGCTCTTCCGGGCGTAATTGCGTCCACAATTGAATGCGCCTGCGACCGGTCGTGGCCCGTGTCGCGGTACGCGACTATAGACTGCGCCACAGACCGTACCGCAGCACAGACGTCAAGCGCCAGGCAGGATGCAGCGCTCGAGTGGGCGCCAAACGCCGCTGAACCGAGCATTACGGCGGCAGCTACAAACCTGCGACGCGCCTTCACCTTCTTCTTTTTTTTAAACATTCGCTGCCCCGACCGTTCCTCTGTTCCGAGGTCCCGTGCGAGTACGGATTCGAGCCCATCATCACCGGTGCATCCCACGATCCCCTCCACACCGATGCCGCGGCTGCATGCGCCTCTGTGACGCCGAAGATCTCCGGTCGCGCGGGTCGGATCCAGTCCCTTTGCGAGAAACCTAGACGACCGGTGCCTAGCTATCTTGGAGTTGTTGCTGAGTGGTTGCATTATTATGCAGCGTCGGCGCCCGCTCCGCGCACGAGAGCGGTGGTCCCAGTCGAGCAGAGCCGCCGCCACCGCGACTGTCCACCTTGCCGCGCGTCGGGATCGGTGCGGACGGTCTTGAAACGACGAATCCGCGCAGGCACCTGCCGGTAGTCGGTGTGATCTTGTAGGCGATCCACACAGACCCCCGGCGGGTGGCCTTCAGATAACCCGTTGCGCGCGAAGAACAGGACTCAACGGGATGAGCGTGGCAAGTGCGAGTGCCCAGCATCCTCGATGCATGCGCATCCCCCCGGAAATCAAAAGAGCCCCGCCTAGGCGGGGCTCGGCCATCCTCTCCCGACTCCTGCCAGCTTTCGACTGTCAGCACCAGAGTGTATAACTTGTGATCTGCCCTCCGATTTCCGTACCAACCTGAAATTGGTAGAGTCCGTATCCAGGGGCGAGTCCAGCAGCGGCCGCCGTGTTGCAACATCTAACGATAGGACAACCCCTTCCGGGAGCCATGACGAATAAGACACTCACGCAAGGCCCGACTGAGGCCGATCTCGAAGCAGAAATTCACGCGGCGCTGCGCAAGACGTTTCCGTGGCTGCCGGGCGACGCGCTGCTCTGCCGGAAGAAGCGGAAGTATCGAACCTGCGGACTAGCGCGGCTTGGAACCCATCTCGTGCAAGATCTGCCCACCCAGCGGCCGGCGCGCAATATCCACCGTTTGATAGGTGCAGCCGAAGGGCACACTTCGTGGCGAAATGCCCGCTGGATTCGTCTATGGCACGCCAGGAGCGCCCCACAGCTCTAGGATCTGTGATAGTCGGGAAGTGGATGACCCGGGGCGGTACGATGGCGCCCTTGAGGTCGGCCGCCGGATCCCACTGTGCGCGACCGGTTGCGATCGCATAGCGGAATACTTGCCCACAGTGCATACGAACCCGCCGGGCGGTATCCACGGCCCCGCGGCTCTCCATTCGGCGGAGCGCCGTCCGAAGCTCGGGAGGCTCGATCTCCGACGCGGGTTCCTTGCCTATCCAGGGAAACACGTTCGTCTTCAGAGCGGGCCAGCACCTTCGCCCCATATTCCTCGGACCAGTTCGGCGAGTACCAGGCATGCCACTCGAGCGCGATAGCTTCAAAGGTCTCTGCGCTTGCCTGGACAAGCTTTTCGGCCTTACGGACCTGACTGGGATCGTAAGCTTCCCCAGTAGACAGACAGGAACTAGAGCCTTCTGGCGACTATAGCCAGGAGGTCAGAATGAAGAAATCGAAATTCTCCGAGACGCAGATCGTTGCGGTCCTGGAGGGGGCCGATGCGGGGCTGGCGGTGAAGGATCTGTGCCGCAAGCACGGGATCAGCACGGCGACCTACTACAACTGGAAGGCCAAGTACGGCGGACTGGACGCTTCCGAGCTCCGGCGCATCAAGGAGTTGGAGCACGAGCTCGGGCAGATGAAGCGCATGTACGCCGACCTGGCGCTCGAGAACCGGGCGATGAAGGACCTCATCGACCGAAAGCTCTGAGGCCGGCCGAGAAGCGCGAGGCGGTGCGGCTCCTGGTCGAACACCACCGTCTCCCGGTCGCGCGCAGCTGCCGCTGCCTGGGCCTGTCTCGGGCGGCCTACTACCGCGAGCCCCTGCCGGCGACGGTGCGCGACGGCCCGGTGATCGCCGCGCTCAACGAGCTGGTCGAGGAGCGGCCTCGGCGCGGGTTCTGGAAGTGCTACAAGCTTCTGCGCCGCCGGGGTTACCCCTGGATTCACAAGCGGGTCCATCGAGTGTACTGCGCCATGAAACTCAACCAGAAGCGCCGTGCCAAGCGCCGCCTGCCGCTGCGTGCACGCGAATCCCTGTCCGTTCCCGATCGCCCGAACCTCGTTTGGTCGGCCGACTTCATGAGCGATGCGCTCTACTGCGGGCGGCGGTTCCGTACCTTCAATGTGCTCGACGACTTCAACCGCGAGGCGCTGGCCGTGGAGATCGACACCTCGCTGACCTCCAGGCGCTTGATCCGCGTCTTCGAGCAGCTGAAAGCCGAACGGGGCCTGCCGCAAGTGCTGCGGGTGGACAACGGCCCGGAGTTCCTCGGCGAAGCCTTTACCGAACGGGCACGAGAGCACGGCATGGCCATCCGCTACATCCAGCCGGGCAAGCCCAATCAAAACGCCTACATCGAGCGGTTCAACCGCACCTACCGGGACGAGGTGCTCGACATCCACCTCTTCCGCACCCTCGACGAGGTGCGCGAGGCCACCCACTGGTGGCTGATCGAGTACAACGAGGAGCGGCCCCACGACTCCCTCGACGATCGCACGCCGCTCGAATGCCTAACCCAAACTGCCGGGGGTTCTACTTCCGAACTGTCTACTTGACGGGGAAGCTTACGCGAGCACCGCCCCCCAATCATCCCTCAGTGAACTGCGCCTTAGAAGAATGCCTGGCAGGACAAAGTAGCCCGACTCCTGAATCCGCCCCTACGCGTCCTCCTGTCCGGACAGCAGGAACACAGACGGACTGTACCAACTCCGGCGTGGTCCTCCGGGGTGCAGGTCAACATCAGCATGGCGTCAACACCGCTAGCCGGATCGGATAAAGTGCTGAAGCTCTCACAGTTACAGAACTTTTGAAGCGCGAGCGCGGCAAGCTGCTCCGCGGGGATGTAGGGTCTCGACTGCCGTGCACTTAGCCGATGAGTAGCAACACGCCGCTACCTACAAGCAAAGCGATTACTGCAGTCTCGAAGGCGCCTTCGCTGCTTTTAACGTGGACGTGCCCTCCAAGGTATAACGCGCACAGAACCAGCGGTAAGAACCCGGCCACTGTTACCAACAGCACCTCATCTAGCAGCCCGGAGTAAAGGTATCCGGTCGTTCGAACTCCAGTGTCGGCCACAGCAATCAAAGCGAATGTCGCTCGAAACTGCTGCTTACTCAGCCCCCGAAGATGAAGGTACATAACATAAAATGGACCACCCATTGCAAAGGTTCCGTTTGTCACCCCCGCCATCAGTCCCATCATGCTAGCGGCTCTTCGAAACGGGTTGCCCACCCTATTTTTACCTATTTGCAGCAACGCGTAGCCGAGCACGAATAGGCCCAGCAATCGTTTCAGCAATGCCGGATCGGCCGTTTGCAATACGTATAACGCGACTACAAACCCGGCCGCAACGAAGGGGGCTAACGGCAGCAATTCACGCCACACGACAAACCGCCAACCTCGGCCTGCGTGTGTTATCGAAGTGATGCAATCCAACGCGGTAACGACCGGGACAATCACGGGTAACGGCACAACAATCGCCAAAAGCGGAACGGATATCAATGAGGATCCGAATCCGGTCACCCCTCGGACAAAATATGCCAACAGCATCACTGCGCCGGCAAACCAGACCACCTCTATCGGTGTTTGGAGAACTGGCTGTGCGCCCACGCAACTTCATCCTTGTCGGAAACCACTACAGTCCAGGAATGGCTGATCTCCCCACGAAGAACCGCAACGGTCGTTCTATGACTGCATTCCCCATTTGCGTACCGTCCGGGCTTCTATATTGCGGAAAATCACATTCTCCACCGCGAGGCCGATAATGATCACCGTAAAAAGGCCCGCAAAGACATACGAGATGTTTAGCTCGTTCTTGTTTTCGTAGATAAACCAACCCAGACCCCCCGATCCGGAGCTAACTCCGAACACCAGTTCAGCGGCGATCAGCGTGCGCCATGCGAACGCCCAGCCGATTTTTAGGCCCGTCAAGATCGAGGGAAAGGCCGCGGGAATTAGTATCTTTGAGATGTATCCAAACCCGGTCAGACCGTAGTTTCGGCCAACCATCCGCAGCGTAGACGATACGCCTTGGAAGCCGGAGTGCGTATTCAATGCTACTGCCCATAACACAGAATGCACTAAGACGAACACGAGACTGGCAGTTCCGAGACCGAACCAAATGAGTGCCAACGGAAGTAAGGCGATGGCAGGCAAGGGATTGAACATGGACGTCAACGTTTCCAGCAAGTCATTTCCGATGCGCGACATCATCGCGAGAACAACGAGCATGGTCGCGAGAATGAGGCCCGCGGCGTAACCGATGAGCAGTACGCGCACAGAGTTGCCGACCTGGGTAAGAAGCGAACCGTTCGTTAGTGCGTCCCAAAATGCTGCCACTGTTGCAGTGAACCTTGGGAACAGCAACGAATTGTCCATGTGCAGCGAATAAGCCTCCCATATCGCCGCTAAACAAAAAAGGATCAAAACCTTTCGAAGCACGCCGTTGCTGTAAAGCCTTTCCCAAATGGTTAGCGGCTGCTCCACCACCGTGTCGGGACTGGCGTCCACATCTGCATATACGAGTTCATCGCGGCGGACCAGCCTTTCCCCCACCGCCTGCACACTGGCGTTAGGCATGGGCCACCTCCTCTTCCTCTTCGACTTGATCAGAGAACAGCATATCGTGAATACGATCTGATAACGCCGTACCGGCCGCAGGATCGATATCGTCGATACCCGTACTATTCAGTTCCGCCTTTACCTGCCCCGGATGTGGGCTCAACAGCAAAATACGGTTACCAAGCTTGACGGCCTCGGGAATCGAATGAGTAACGAACAGGACCGTAAAATGTGTATCGTCCCAGAGCTGAAGGAGTTCCTCTTGCATCTTGCGGCGTGTCAACGCGTCCAGGGCCGCAAAGGGCTCATCCATCAGCAGAATGGCCGGCTCCATTGCCATACCGCGCGCAATCGCGACGCGCTGTTTCATCCCGCCCGATAGTGTATGCGGGAACGAATCCGCGAACTTAGAAAGGCTCACCTTGTCGATATAATTCATAGCGCGAGCTTCGGCCTCTTGTCTGCTGCACTGACCGGTGGAGTAAAGTGGAAACGTCACGTTCTCCTTCACCGTTTTCCATGGCAGCAATTGATCGAACTCCTGGAAAACCATCATGCGATCGGGTCCTGGACTAGAAACTTTTTTGCCGTTCAGAGCCACGAAACCTTCGGTTGGTCGCATGTATCCGCCAACGCTTTTGAGTAAAGTGGATTTCCCGCATCCGGAAGGGCCTAGTAGAACAAATCGGTCAGATTTGTATACTTGAAAGCTTACACGATACGTGGCCGTGACCAAGTGATCCCGGGTCTTGTACTGAAGCGTTACCCCGTTGACATCCAAAAGCGGGGCGATCTTGTTTTGATGCATCACGTCACCTCTCGAAGCGCCGAAACATGGTCCCTACGCGCCTGTTAGGGCCGCGCGCCGGCCACAAGACATCGCTCCTTTAACTGCCCGGCAGTTCGTGAGCACTGGGGAAGAAAAGGTCCTTCCAGTCTTCCGGCTTCTTCTTGATGGCTCCGATCTCGTACATGAATTTTGTGAAGTCGAAGGTCCTCATCGGAACTGGACTGTACTCCATTTTATCGGCATCGGTGATGATGCTTTCGATCTCGTCTGGAGACATCTTCGACTTCGTCACCCGCGCATACATGCTCGCCGCTTCCGCCGGGTTCGCAACGATCCATTGCATCGCTTCAGTGAACGCAGCGACCACTGCGCCGTAAAGCTTGGGATTGTTCTCTCTAAACTTCTCCGTTGTCCATAACAAGGTCAGCGTGTGCTTCCCACCGAGGACATCGTACGATGAAAGAATCGATCGAGCACCCTCCACCTTCAGCTCCATAGTAGTGAAAGGTTCGATAACAAAGTGGCTCTTTACACTTGAACCTCCAGTCGCTAAAGCGATGTACGCATCAGGATTCTTCATCGGAACCGTTACCCTATCAAGCGAGAACATCTCGTCGGGTCCGAACTCTTTCGCCGCAGCCATTTGCAGCACGCGCGCTTGAACCGAAACTTTCGGTGCAGGGAGCGCGATCTGGCTATCTTTTGTGTTTAGATAATCTTTGATGCTTTGGATTCGTGGGTCGATTGTGACGAGTGTTGTGGGTGTTCTTGCAATCGGGAGCACAGCCCTAACGTTTAACCCGCCCGAGGTTTTGGCCCACATGGAAATAAGCGGGCCGATTCCCGTCGCATTGAAGTCAACGTGCCCGGACAAAATGGCGTCGTTTGCCGCGGCGCCCCCGCCGAGTTGCCGTGAAATGACTTTCACGTCAGGGATCCCTACCTTCCTGGCATGCTTCTCGATTAGCTGCCGTTCCACGACGGTCACAACAGGAAGGAAGTTCAAACCATACTGCTGTGAGAGGCGTACTTCCGCGGCTTCAGCGACTGCGTCCGAAGGCGAAACGCTCAAGAACCCCACGAAGGCCACCAACAATGAAAGGCGTGAAACAACGTTCGCTCGCAAAATCATCTGCTTTCTCCTTCTCGCGTTACCTGGTGCCGGTAGTTCCGAGCTTATGAGGCGTGGCGCGCTCGCCATCGCCATTGCCGTTGTTTGTTAGTCCTCCACGAGTTGATCGGAGGACTTGTTAGTCGCCGGCTCTACGTATGGGAACCTGCTACGCGCCTTGGCTTCTACTACCACACCCGCACCCCGGACGAACCGACGCTCATCCCCGATTCGGGCCGCGAACGCCCAGTTGACGTCACTGCCCTCATTAAGCGCGCGGTAGATCAAGCGCCGCCGTCGCTGGCTTGCCAAAACCCTCTCCGTGATCCGATCTGGATCCCAATCCCTGAATAGGCGCTCTACCAGCTTTGCTTCAGCATCGGCGTGTTCCATACGTCCACACAGGTTCACGCGCTCATGGGGATCGTCGTTCAAGTTAAAGAGCTGCCCCGGGTAGCCATGGGTGTAAACATATTTGTAGGGGCCAGTGCGCACCATTTTGCACGGACCGCGAACTCCCTCTGCGGTGTACTCGCCTACGGCTGTGTCCGGCCATTCAGATTCGTTCTCGCCAGTGAGCAACCCAACCATACTCGAACCATCGAGTGGATCTGCCAAGCTGAGTGAATCTCCCCCGCTCGCAAGGTCAAGCAGTGTCGGCAATAGATCAACCAACGACACAACTTCCGACCGCCTGCCAGGCTTAAGAACACCTGGTTGCGCCACAATCAGTGGCACCCGGCTCGACCATTCGAAAAACGTCTGCTTGTACCACATCCCCCGCTCGCCAAGCATTTCTCCGTGATCGCCAGCAAATACAATAACAGTGTTCTGGTAAAGATCCGTTTCTTTCAGGGCCTTCACGATACGACCTATCTTATCGTCGATGTAGCTGATCATTCCGTAATAAGCATGCCGCGCGTTGCGGACATGCTCTTCGGTCACTGAAGCCTCGTCGCCGCCATGGGCAACATGTAACCATTGGCTATACGCATCCGATTGCTCGGGCGGAATCGGCGGGGTTTTTGGCATATCTATAGCGTCATGCTCGTACCGACTCCAATATTCCTCTGTGATGACGAACGGTGGATGCGGGTGCGAGAACGATATTGTGAGAAAGAAGGGCTGCTGCTGGGGCGATCGAGCGAGATCATAGATCGCTTGCAGTCCGCAATGCTCTACTTCCTCGTCGTAATCGAGCTGCAAACTGCGCACACAGGTGCCGGCCTCCAAGACCGACCGCATACTCACGCCGCTTGGCTTACTATGCTCGCCCTCGGTCCAGTCGGGGGTCCATGCAAAATCGGAGGGATACACGTCGGTGGTGAGGCGCTCTCGGTAGCCGTGCAATTGATCGGGTCCAATAAAGTGCATCTTCCCGCAAAGCTTCGTCACGTACCCGAAAGACTCTAGATAATACGGAAGGGTCGGAATAGACGCTGGGAATTCACTAGCGTTGTCGAACGCGTCTATGCTCGTAGGTAGTCGGCCAGAGAGCATCGAGAAGCGCGATGGAGCGCATAATGGAAAGTTGCAGTAGGCGTTGTCGAATATGACGCCAGTTTCGCCGAGGCTGGTAATATTTGGGGCCTGGACTATTCGATGCCCGTAGATTGGCAGCGCAGGCGCGGCCATTTGATCAACCATGATGAGCAGGATATTCGGGGCTGTTTCCGTCATCTGTTTCGCCTATATCGTCAGGGGATCACGGTCAGGCTACGCGGGGACGCGACCGAATTCTTCTTTGCTCGGAACGACTCTGCTGGGTTCCAAGAATATCTACAGCGTATTGCTCGGCATTGCCGATATGAGTGCTGACTGCCCCGGCTGCACTTTCCGGATCCCTGCGCTTCAATGCTTTCAATAGCTCTACGTTCTCCGTATAGATCTCGAAGGCCCGTGGCTGATGCTGCTTTAGTATCGTCGCACTTACGATCCTGATCCTGTCGTTGATCATTCCGAGCATCTGCTGTAGCAGCCGGTTTCTGGTTGCCATGGCGATGGCACCGTGAAAAAGGCGGCACTGTTCTAGAAACTTAACGGTTTCGCCTGTCTTACGAAAATCATTGGCACGTTTGAGCGTGGAGGCCATATAGGCGAGCGTGGTATCGTCCATACGCTGTGCCGCTTCTCTTACTGCCTCTACCTCAAGGGCCTTGCGGACGCGATAGAGATCTAAGACATCCTCAAGGTCCATGGCGGTAACCGTGAACCCCCACCCGGACTCCCTTGACAAGAGACTCTCCTGTTCGAGGCGGCTAAGCGCCTCTCGCACGGGCGTCCGGCTTATGCCGAGATAATCAGCTATGGTGCCGGCAATCAATCTGTCTCCGGGGCTCACCCGCAGTGACAAGATCTGCTCTTTGATGAACTCATAAGCTTTCTGCTGCATCGCGACACCGTAATTGTATACATTTGCATTCAATTGCATTCAATTGCATTCAACTTAGGCGATGCTGAAATGGATGTCAAGTTGCGAGAGTCGCTACGGCTTATCATGAAGCCAGTCACGTACTGGCAGCGCTAAACCAGGAAATATGGGCGGCGCGGCGTCGCGTGTCGTTCGGCGAACGCGGATCGCTCATGCGCGTCTGCGCCGGCTTCCGATGTCTACCGCAAGCTCCTTCTCCAGGGGCAATCTCCGCCCATAGCAGCTCCTCGGGTAGCTCCGCGAGCTGCTCCAGGATTGTGGGCGGCGTATCCTCCACTCGGCGGACGGATCGCACCAGGCTTGACACCAAGCCCGCAGCTTCCCTGCGGCTCACCTCTCAGGCACTTCCCTCCCGGCTCAGGTTCTCGACCAGCCCTTTCTTCACCATCCTGCAGCGCCAACATAATGCAGGCCCATTCTTCGTCCGCGAATTTCTGCTGGCGCTCTTGCCTCCGACGCCGCAGCTCACCGGTGAACCGCAGACTGTCCTGGATGCACTCCACTGTGTTCCGGTGAGTCCGCGTTTATCCCTCGACCAACATCAGTTTGCGGAGGTAGCCGAAGGCCGCTGGCGCACGACGTCTCGATGGCGTCCTCGGTGAGGTATTTGCGCCTGGAGCCTGGATCGGCTGGCGCGGAATGCCCGGGACGCACTGGAGATTGCGGACCACCTCCATGCGAAGGCCGCCGAGCTGACGACTTCGGGCCATGGACATCACCACCGACGTGGGCCGCCTGGTGTACACGGTGCTGGCAGCCGTGGCTGAGATGGAGCGCAGCCGGATCAGGGAGAGGCAGCGGGAAGGGATCGAGGGGGCCCAGGCCCAAGGAAAGCACCTCGGCAGAACAGAGGCCCTCAGCGATGAAGAAAAGGCAGTTCGGAACGTGTGGCTCAAGGTGTGCCCAAGGCCCGCATCGCGCAGGAGCTCAAGGTCAGCCGCACCACGGTGGATAGAGCACTTCGGACCTGATCGCTCCCACAGCGAATTCCAAAACTGGCAAATTGCAGGTGCGGGGTGGCCCCGGTCGCCTGCGGGACACGGGCGATCTCGAACCTTTGCGGGAGATGCCACTGATCGGTTGGCCCTTTGCCGGCGACCTCCAGCAGGCGCGCTTGCGTCACCAGCATCAAAACACCCGGGCGTCGGGCCGGGGTTCGTCAGGGGCTGCTTCGGTGTCCGGAGGCGTTATCCGCGGGCTTCGTCCATCGCCGCCAGTTCCCGCGCTCGGCGCGTCGTCTCGCGCTTGTCGCGCTGCAGGGATTCGATCTCGGACGGACTCAGCCGGCGATAGCTTGACCTTGGCGAGGTAGCGGAGTTCGGACTCGGCGAGCCGGTCGAGCCCATAGCCGAATTCGGATTCTCACCATTGTTTGAAGTTTTTGCCATAGCGGTCCGCACCGATTGAATCGTTTTCTGCGATGGTGAGAGTCTAGCCGAATCGTTGCTTGCCCATCAACGAGGACACGGCGATGGCGCGCCCGCAGTAAGATTCGACGTAGCCCTTGAGACTTGTGAACATGCCACCTTGGGTCATGGTGTCGTCTCTACCGAAACTCACACGCAGGGGCGCGATGGCTCGAAAGGGTGCGGGTCCCCACCACGCCGCACGGTTCCAGTGAAGTTGCACAACTTGGTCGATTCGGACGAGTGCTGCACCTATGATCGAGCGAATCTGGAGACAGCTGCCGGCATTGTCCAGCCCTGCCGCGAGGCGGAAGTTCGTGCTGGGCTGTCGTCTGCGCGGAGAGACCGGGAGCATGCCAAATGGGCGAATACGGCAATCGCGTGTTCCTAGACGTTGCGGCGTATCATGAAGCCGGTCACGTGCTGTCGGCGCTCAATGAGGGGCTATGGGTAAAGCAGGCCCACGTCTCATTCGCCGACCCCGGCGCCGGATACATCGTACACGCGCCTCTTCCCCCCAATCCCTTTGATCCCGGTGACGGGCCGGGCTCAGCACGGGCCGCGTGGCAGCACACGGTGCACACCACCGTTGCGGTCATCCGGATTGCCCTTGCGGGGCCCCTGGCCGAAGCTAAGAGCGTGGGGACACCCCTGCGCGCCCTCGGCGCCCGCAGCGATCTCGACATGTGTCAACTCTGGGCTGTACGCCTACAAGAGCTCCACGCGCACATGTCGCGATATGTCCCGCTACCCCCCGTCGGCCTGCGTCCATTACTAAACGAGCAGCGGCGGCGAGTGCGCCGATGGCTCGGCGTGCCGAAGGTATGGGGCATGGTCTCCGTTCTTGCTGCGCGTCTGTACCAGCACGGCTTCCTGACGGGCGAAGAAATTGGCGACGTCCTCGGCGCCAGGATCAAACAGACTGCACAAGGCGCCTTATGGTTCAAGGAACCGTGATCATCACTTTCCCGACTCGTTCGTCTAGTGTCCTCCGATGGAGCCATGAGGGGACGAGAGCCAAGCAAGTGTAAGCGCGCCAGCGGGTCGAGCCACCCCCGCTGACGTTAGTCGTCTAAGTGGGCGTAAGGGTGATCACCCAACCTTCTCCGGTGGCTTCGCGTCCCCGATCGCCATACGCAGCCGATCCATGTCCTCGGATCCCAGGTTTGTTCAGACACGTTGTCAACTCCTTGAGGCGCCGAACTCGAAGTCTGATGACATTCCCGATCGGTCACCAGGATAATGCCTTCTGGACCGCAAGTTCCTCCTCGGTGCGCGCGATCTCTGCCCGCAGCTCTTCCTCGGTGAACCCGGCGAGCTGCTCTACCAGGCCAGGCTGCGCATCTTCGATGCGCTGCACCGCCCGCGCTAGGGTCGCGATCACGCCAGCGGCTTCCGTTGGGCGTACATGCCGTCCATAACCATCGAGGCTCTCGACGAGCCCCTTCTTGATCGCTTGGAGCGCAAGGAGCATGCAGGACCAAGCCTCGTCAACGAATTCGCGCTGGCACTCCTCCCTCCTCCGCTGCAATTCACCGGTGAACTGCAGCTCCTCCTGGAGGCGCTTCACCGTGTTTCTGTGAATTTGGGTTCGCCTTTCGATCTCGCGATGAGGCGTACCGACGCTGAGGAGGGCCGCGACGGTTTCGCGCTCCTGATCACTCAATCGGGCGTACCGCCCCCGAGCACCGCGAACTCCGCGGCAATCGATAGGCAGGCTGCACGGGGCGGACAATGCTGTTGATCCTCGACGCTGTCCAAATTCGTCCAGACTATGGACTGAATGTTGAGTACTCAACTGTCCTCTCCTCTTCCGAACCGGGAGCGGCCACGTACACCATCGCGGCTGCTCACCAGAGCACCAGTGCTCAGTTTACTCTGAAATTCTCCCGCACACCCCCGCGTAGAGCGACATGCCGGGTGAGAGGAGCGTCTCGGTTGGGGATTGGAAGTTGAGTAGTCCACTTATCCTCATGCAAGAAGACGACGATCTGCCATGTACCCGCGCGACCTCGGGGGTGGCCAAAGAGAGACGCTTGCGAGCCCGGATCAGTGTCCTTGGCGGCGTTGTCGATCAGATTGACCACCGTCTGCACCAGCCGTGCTTCATCGCCCTCCACCCACCATGGACCGTCGGAAACTTGCAGGTGTAGCTGATGGTGGCGCTCGCCGATCAGCTAACCAACCTGAACGAGCGCATCGCGCACTACGCCTGTGAGATCGACTGGCGCCCGGCGCAGCGCGATGCGCCCCCTGGGCAACGCGGGCCACATCCAACAGTTCATTGACCAGGTGGCTTAGGTGCCGCGACTGGCGATCCATCAAGTCCACAGCGCGCTGCAGAGGCACGGATAACTGATCATGCTGCGTCTGCATGGAATCGAACGTGTAGCGAATCGGCGCGAGGGGATTGCGAAGTTCATGGCTCAGCATGGCCAAGAACGCGTCCCGACGTTGGAACTCTTTGGCTTGGCGGGACAGCAGGTCCCTGGTCCGACGTATGGTTGCGAAAAGTTGACTAGTCAATCAACCTCGGAATGACGCATGGCTCGCGCCAAGCACGTTAGCCAAGGACTGCGCGCCGGTGCTGTTTTGGTTCCGCGGAATCCGAGGGCTTTCGGTGCTGGCCCCCAGCGGGATGCTGTGGATTCTCCGTGTCGCTAGACAGACCAGGGTAGGCCACCACGGTGGTGTCTCGTATCAGGAGAACTCGCCTACCCCGTACGAAGCCTCATCCAGACCCATTTGCACGACACGGGGCACGCTAGAAGGGTCCTGAGCGGCTACATGCGCCGGCGCCCGAGGACCAGACCAAGCACATTCGATCATAAGCATGCTCTCCGACTGCGAAAGGCCCGTCGTTCCGATACAGGTTCTCGGATCAGCATACCGAAGGCTTTCAAGTATTCTACGGCTGCTGTCCTTGGGTCTGGCGCCTGCTTTGTTTTGGAGTCATTTTGAGAGATCCCCGTCGGCACCCATGCTGCCTCCGGCCGCTGCAGCTCGCGCTCGAGTTCGTCCTGAGTAAAGTTTTCCGCCAGCTCCTCCACCAACCCGCGCCGCCGAGGTTCAGCGGACCTCGCCATCCGGTGAAGCGCCAGAATCGCCCGGGCAGCTTCGCCGGGCCCGACGACCGACACCAACTCGACGATGGTACCATCTGGCCGCCGCGCCTCCTTCGCGTATGCTTTCGCAAAGCCATCCCTAACGACCTGGAGACCCGACATGATCGCGCTCCAGGCCGCATCCACGAACTGCTCTCGCCGTTTGGCGCGGATGCGTTGGAGGGTCGCCGACCTCGCCCTCAAGCTGGCGTTCTATTCTGCGCACGGTCCCGGGGTGTACCCCGACCCGGCGGGCAATCTCACGCGGTTGTCAGTGACCGAGAGCAGGGCGATCACTTCCTCGCGTTCGCGCTCGCTCAGCCGCGCCCAGCGCCTGCGCCTGCGCCTGCGCCTGCGGGGAACGAATCCCTCCAGCATCGACGAGTTGGGCTGTGAAGACTCTCGGTCATCTCCCGCGTGCGCGTGAGTTGATCATTCTTGATCACTTTTCAAGCCTGTTTCGCTCATCTGCTGCAATGACGTGAACCCGGGGCCGAAGCCCCGGGCGGTAGACATACACTAGACGTGTCTCCGGCCTCTACCTGGTCACGAGCCGAAGTCTTGAAAATGGCGCCTCACTGGGCGACGTTCACCGAACCGAAACTATGCCATGCGCCTACGCTGCCGCCCTTGTCAGGCAAGGCTCCGAGGGATGACCCGGTAGGTACAGGTACAACACTAGGTACGGGTATAGGTACAGGTGAAACTGCAGGTCTAGGTGAACTGAAACTGAAAACTCGAGAATGGTCGGTGGATTTCATTTCACGGCCTCCAGAAGTTCGACGATAACCGAGTACCGCAGCGGCTCCGGAATTTTGCGGCCCTTGTGATCGGTCTCCACGGTGGCGACTCGGCCGCGAATTATCTGATTGCTAAACGCCGCCGTTGACAGCCGATCGAGGCGCAGCGGCGTCCCCAGCACTGTGACGTGCTCGCGCAGGAAGTCCGATCGCCATCCCACCTTGAAGCTGCCGCCCTTCCTGGGCTTGCTGGCAAGGGTCTTCACGTTGTAATGCCGACAAAGAACCAGACCGTTGTACTCTCCGAGCGACACGATGCGAAAATAGCAGAACAGCTTTGGCGCACGCCCGAAGAGGTACGCAGTTTTGTGGTGCATGAATCCGAAGTCATAACTCCCGGGCTCGACCAGCGGCGGCTGTTCGCCTTCGACAATCGCCTCTGTGAACCTGACGACGTTGTCGTCTGTCTGTCGTTGCGCCATAACCGATTCCGCCTATTCAGTGTTTCCAACTCCGCGCCCAGTGGCCTGCCAGCCCTGGGCGCCTTTGGTTGATGCCAACTAGTCATAATTCCGGGCGTCCGCTCCGACGGCGGTGCCCGGCTTTCTCATTCGGGTCCCCGCCAGTTTCGCTCGCTCCAGCGCCCGCCTGAGGTGTCCGTGTCGGTCACATGCAGGCTGGATGGTGTTCCGTACCGCCTGGACGACTTCTGCCGATACGTGACACCCCAGGCGAGCTTCGCCGCCGCATTTCACGAGCTCTCGCAAGTACAAACAGACAGGCTCTCCGCGGAGATGGGTTCGCATCGCCCAGTCACTGTCGATTGGACAGATCGGGGCGCTGCATTGGCAGAAACGGGGGCAAGTAAGGCCGCTCATGCTGCACCCTCCTCGAGTTCCTGAATCAGCTGTCGGATATCGCGTAGGCGCCACGCAGTTGTTCTCGGGCCTAGCTTCACTGGCGCCGGGTACCGGCCCTCGCGGATTCCTCTCCACCAGGCGGCGCGAGAAATGGGGATCAACGGCGGAATTTTGCGCTTTTCGCTCCCAATAATTTGCCACTCCCGAACAAACCCACCGTCCACGGCACAAGGTGGTGGGCCCCGAGGCTGCTGGAGCTCCAACCAACCTTCCGAATTCGGAAAAGCGAGCGAATCCGCGAAGCTCGGCGGATCTTTCGGGGGCCCGTTGCCTTGCAGCAGAGGTTCTGCGCTGCTGCAGGATCGGCCGCGCGCCGGTCGTTTTGGTTTCGTGGTCAAGATGCCTCTCCTCGTCGAACAACGTGTCGTGTGACGAGAAGTATTGCCCTGAACAGGCGCGAATTTTAGGGACACTTTCGGCGTTGGTGGGGCTCGAAAACGTCCCTAGACATCTTTTCTAGAATGGTCTACCGGTTCTTTGAGCAAACGCCCGATATCGTGCCGAGAGTTTTCCTCATTGGGATAGAGAAGGACTTGGAGAATCCTTGCGAAAGGGCCCTCGTCGTAGTCCGTCGGGGGCAGCTGCGTGTGGGCGCGCATGGCGTCCCTTACTGATTCGGCGAGCATTCTGCGAGTTGGTTTTCCCTGCCTGTGAGGATACTTCTGCGCGGTCGTCCTAGCTGCGTGGACAGCGCACTCCAGGTCTCCAAGAATTGCCAGGATCTTTTCATACTCTTCACCACCGCCCGGCAGCTTTTCGAAAATCATGTGCAGGGCTTGCCCGCTTAGCGATCCCAAGTCGCGAGTCAGGTCTTCACACGAGTCGCGAAGAACCTTCAGTTGCTTCCGAGTAGATTCTACGGTGCTTTCCGCGTCGAGTACTTCCTGCGCTTGCCCGACAATGGCGAAATCCAGCGTCGCAAAGAACTCGGGAGCGTCAGCCCGCCTCATGCCCACAATGTCCGCGACTCTCTTTTCTTGATCTTCAGAAAGACGAAACACATCGACCTTTGCCGTACCTGGCGGCGTGAAACCGGACTTTGGCCTCGAGCTGCTTGAATGTGCTTTCTCTTTGTTCTCGGCGACCGCTGTCTTTCTCTTGGAGTTGCGTGGTCCCGATGGTGAGGTGCTACGTGCCATTGTTCATCAACTCGCTTTTGCAGGATCAAGCGTCACCACATCCGCGCCGCTTCGCAGCGCATCCAGGTAGTCGGCCCACGACTGCATCATCTTCCGGCGCTCTGAGAGGTGCTGGGCCCGGTTGTAGGCAGCCTTCACGTTGTTGCGTTCCGCATGTGCAAGTTGGCGTTCAATCACGTCGCTAGGCCACCCCTGCTCGTGCAGGAGCGTCGAAGCCATCGACCGGAATCCGTGGGCGGTGATTTCGTCCTTCGTATAACCCAGGCGGCGGAGGGCGGCGTTCAGGGTATTCTCGGACATCGGCCTCTTCGCACTGCGCACGGAGGGGAACACATATCGCCCCCGCCCTGTGAGCGGGTGAAGCTCTCGCAAGATCGCCACGGCCTGCTCCGAGAGCGGAACAATATGTGCGACGGCCATCTTCATCTTCGAGGCGGGAATGCGCCACTCTGCCGCGTCCAGGTCGAATTCCGCCCATTCGGCCTGCCGAAGCTCCCCGGGACGGACGAAAAGCAGCGGCGCCAGCCGAAGGGCACACTTCGTGGCGAAATGTCCGCTGAATTCGTCTATGGCACGCAGGAGCGCCCCCACAGCCCTGGGATCTGTGATAGTCGGGAAGTGGATGACCCGGGGCGGTACGATGGCGCCCTTGAGGTCGGCCGCCGGATCGCGCTGAGCCCGCCCGGTTGCGATTGCATAGCGGAATACTTGGCCACAGTGCATGCGAACCCGCCGGGCAGTATCCACCGCCCCGCGGCTCTCCATTCGGCGGAGCACCGCCAGAAGTTCAGGGGGCTCGATGTCCATCGCGGCCTTCTTGCCGACCCAGGGGAAAACGTTGGCCTTCAGGCGGGCCAGCACCTTGGTCGCATATTTGTCGGACCAGTTCGGCGAGCATCTGGCATGCCACTCAAGCGCAATAGCTTCAAAGCTCTCGGCGCTTGCCTGGGCAAGCTTTTCGGCCTTTCGGACCTGGCTGGGGTCAGTACCGGCAGCCACCTGCTCCCGGGCGGCCTCCCGCTTTTTTCGCGCTTTCTGCAGGGAAACGTCGGGATAGGTGCCTAGCGACAGCGTTTTGCGCCGGCCGGCGAAGCGGTAATCGAAGCGCCACCACTTTCCCCCAGCCGGAGTCACCAGGAGGTAGAGCCCGCGCTCGTCGGAGAGCTTGTGCGGCTTCTCTCGCGGCTTGGCATTCTTCACCTTCACATCCGTCAGCGGCACGGGAGGGCCCTCCTCGGATCGGTGACGGTAACCGGAGCACATGGTCTCCGCCCTACCGCCGGAACTACCGACACAATCGACGGTATGTCTGTGAACAATAGTAGACGGTAATAGACATACGCGCCAAGTAAAAAGCCCGCATAGCGCGGGCTTAGGCACGTAATTGGATTCCAGTGGACTGCTTTGTGGTGGCTACGGGTGGACTCGAACCACCGACACCAGCATTATGAGTGCTGTGCTCTAACCGACTGAGCTACGTAGCCATATTCGGATCGGGAAGAAGCGGGATTTTATGGGCTGGCGGGCACGATGTCCAGCCGTCGCCCCCGCTCAGACGTTGAAGCGAAAGTGCATGACGTCGCCGTCCTGGACGACGTAGTCCTTGCCTTCCAGGCGCCACTTGCCGGCCTCCTTGGCGCCCTGCTCGCCGCGGTAGGCCACGAAGTCGTCGTAGGCCACCACCTCGGCACGGATGAATCCCTTTTCGAAATCCGTGTGGATGACGCCTGCAGCCTGGGGGGCAGTGGCCCCGACGGGCACCGTCCAGGCGCGCACTTCCTTCTCGCCGGCGGTGAAATAGGTGTGCAGGGCGAGGAGCTGATAGCCGGCGCGAATCACCCGATTGAGGCCCGGCTCCGCCACGCCCAGCTCGGCGAGGAACTCCTCACGCTCCGCTTCCTCCAGCTGCGAGAGCTCCGCCTCGATGGCCGCGCACACAGGCACGACGAGGGAACCCTCCTCTTCGGCGATGGCCTGCACCCGCTCCAGGTGCGGGTTGCCTTCGAAACCGTCCTCGGCGACGTTGGCGATGTACATGGTGGGTTTCACGGTGAGCAGGTGCAGCTCCCGCAGCCGGCGCCGGTCGTCCTTGTCCAGGGACATGGCGCGCACCGGCTTGTCCTGGTCCAGGTGCGCCCGCACCCGCTCGAACAGGGCCTTCTGTGCGATGGCCTCCTTGTCCCCGGACTTGGCCGCACGTTCGGCGCGGGCAAGGCCCTTCTCGACCGTCTCCAGATCGGCCAGGGCCAGCTCGGTATTGATGATGTGAATGTCGTCGGCCGGATCCACGTGACCTGCGACGTGCACGACATCGCTGTCCTCGAAACACCGCACCACGTGGGCCACGGCATCGGTCTCGCGGATGTTGGCGAGAAACTTGTTGCCCAGCCCTTCGCCTTTCGAGGCACCCGCCACCAGGCCGGCGATGTCCACGAACTCGATGGTGGTGGGCAAGATTCGTTGAGGCTTGACGATAGCCGCCAGCGCGTCGAGCCGGGGATCGGGCACGGGCACCACCCCGACGTTGGGGTCGATGGTGCAGAACGGATAGTTCTCCGCCTGGATGCCCGCCCGGGTGAGGGCATTGAAAAGCGTGGACTTGCCCACGTTGGGCAGGCCCACGATGCCGCACTTGAATCCCATGAGTTATTTCGATCCGATTCAGTCGCGCTGGCTGTGCAGCGCAGTCATGGCCCGCTGGAGATCGCCGGCAAGCACCTGGGGCATCACCTCCACCGCGTCCGCGACAGCGCGTTCTACGGCGGTGCGGTCTTCGGCGCTCGGCCGGGTGAGCACGTAGTCGACCACGTCGTCTCGATGGCCCGGGTGTCCGATGCCCAGGCGCAGGCGCAGAAACTGCCGGCTGCCGAGATGCTCCACGAGGCTGCGCAGGCCATTATGACCGCCGTGTCCGCCGCCGCGCTTGAGGCGCACAGTGCCGGGCGGCAGGTCCAGCTCGTCATGGGCGACGAGGATCTGCTCGGCGGGAATCTTGAAGAAGCCCGCCAGGGCCGCGACCGATTCGCCGCTCAGATTCATGAATGTCGACGGCTTGAGCAGCCACACCTCATGCCCGCCTGTGGACGCCCGGGCCGTCCAGCCCTTGTGCTTGGGCTGCTCGGTCCAAGTCACACCGAACTCCCGCGCGAGGGCATCGACGAACCAGAACCCGGCATTGTGCCGGGTCTGTTCGTATCGCGGGCCCGGGTTTCCCAGGCCCACGATCAGGCTCACTTCGGTTTGCTCGGTCACGATGCCGGCGGGGCCGTGCGCGATCAGGCCTCTGCCGCGCCTTCTCCGGGTTCCGCGCCGCCTTCGGCCTCGGCTTCCTCGGTCTCGGCGGCGCGACGCGGTACGTGGATGCTCACCACTGGCTGATCGTGCTCGGTGCCGTGCATCAGCTCAACCACCTCCACGCCTTCGGGGAGCTTGAGCTCGGAGAGGTGAATGGACTCGCCCACCTTCAGGTCCAGGATGTCCACATCGATGAACTCCGGCAGATCCCGGGCCAGGCAGGACACCTCAACTTCGGTCATGATGTGGCTGACGATACCGCCCTGCTGCTTGACCCCGACCGAACTCTCCTCGTTAAGGAAGTGCAGCGGGACCTGCATGCGGATGGTCTCGGTGGCACTCACCCGCTGCAGATCGATGTGGGTGATAAACGGCTTTGCCGGGTGGCGCTGTACGTCGCGCAGCACGGCCTTCTCATCCCGCCCGTCGTACTTGACAGTGAGGATGTGCGAATAGAACGCCTCGTGGTCCAGGTGTTTGATCAGCTCGCTGTGGGCGAGGCTGAGGGGCACGGGATCCTTGGCGCCTCCGTAGAGGATGGCGGGCACGCGGCCGGAATGACGCAGGCGGCGGCTCGCACCCTTCCCCGCGTCGGTCCGAAGCTCGGCTTCCAGTTCAAACGTTTCTTGCATGGTCGTTACTCCTGACTGATTCGCCGCCTCTCGGCGGCACGATCTCCCCCGCGACCAGGGGAGAATTGAAAAACTTGTAGGAGCGGCGTCAGCCGCGATCGGTTCGGGCTGGCGCCGGTGCTCTCCCAGCCCATCGCGGCTGAAGCCGCTCCGCAATCATCTGATCAATCCATAAACAACGAGCTCACCGACTCCTCGTTGGTAATGCGCCGAATCGTCTCGGCCATCAGCTCCGCCACGCTCAGCTGCCGGATGCGGCTGCAGGCGGCGGCCTCCTCGCTCAACGGAATGGTGTCGGTCACCACCAGTTCGTCGAGCGTCGAGCGCTCGATGTTCCTGATGGCCGGTCCCGACAACACCGGGTGGGTGATGTAGGCGACCACCTTTTCCGCCCCGTGCCCTTTCAGCGCATCGGCCGCCTGGCACAGCGTCCCGGCGGTATCGACCAGGTCGTCGATCAGCACGCAGGTGCGCCCCTCGACGTCGCCGATGATGTGCATGACCTGCGCCTCGTTCGGCCGTGGGCGACGCTTGTCGATAATCGCCAGGTCGGCGTCGTCGAGGCGCTTGGCCAAGGCCCGGGCGCGCACCACACCGCCCACGTCCGGCGACACCACCATCAGGTTCGGATGCTTACAGCGCCAGATGTCGCCCAGGAGGATCGGCGAAGCGTAGACGTTGTCGACGGGCACGTCGAAGAATCCCTGAATCTGATCCGCGTGCAGGTCGATGGTCAATACCCGGTCGGCCCCGACACTGCCGATCATGCGCGCCACCACCTTGGCCGTAATCGGCACCCGCGCCGAGCGCGGCCGCCGATCCTGGCGCGCGTAGCCGAAATAAGGGATCACGGCGGTGATGCGCGCGGCCGAGGCGCGGCGCAGCGCATCGATCATCACCAGCAACTCCATCAGATTGTCGTTGGTCGGCGCACAGGTCGGCTGGAGTACGAATACGTCGCGTCCGCGCACGTTCTCCATGATCTCGACCATGATCTCGCCGTCGCTGAAGCGACCGACGACGGCTTTCCCGAGCCGCAGGTTCAGGTGGTTGACGACGTCCCGGGCAAGTTGCGGATTCGCATTGCCCGCAAACACCATCATCCTGCTTTCGGACACGTCAGCCCCCTGTCAGGTTGCACTTTAGTGCGTGGCTGGGGCGCCAGGATTCGAACCTGGGAATGCTGGGATCAAAACCCAGTGCCTTACCGCTTGGCTACGCCCCAATGATCCTTCGTTCGTTCTCCAGCCCGACCCAGGCGTGCTGCGCACGCCGGGCGCCAGGATGACTCGGGCCTTGCGGCCCTCGCCCCTTCGGGGCCGCCGCCGCTGCGCGCCGGCGTTGTCTCGCAGGCTGCGCCCGCTCGGCTCGAACCTGGGAATGCTGGGATCAAAACCCAGTGCCTTACCGCTTGGCTACGCCCCAATGATCCTTCGTTCGTTCTCCAGCCCGACCCAGGCGTGCTGCGCACGCCGG
>Ga0209347_1000822_pt1 | contig 65035 bp, 57 predicted proteins | sample AutmiccommuBRH23_FD_187382 | JGI IMG/M metagenome (GOLD analysis project Ga0209347, IMG submission 187382) | Deep subsurface microbial communities from Mt. Terri, Switzerland - Autotrophic microbial communities BRH/23 (SPAdes) (version 2) | ecosystem: Environmental > Aquatic > Deep subsurface >... | reverse complement strand
CCCCCAACCCCCAACCCCCAACCCCGAACCCGAACCACAGAGACAAGGACCGACCTCATGGCCACGTATCAATGCACCGCGTGCTATTTCCCGTACAACGAAGCCGACGGCCTGCCCGACGAAGGCATCCCCGCCGGCACGAAGTGGGAAGACGTGCCCGCCGACTGGGTGTGCCCGGACTGCGGCACGCCGAAAAGCAACTTTACCGTCGCCGAGGACTGAAAGCCGGCGACGGCTTCACACGGATGAAGGACCGGATGAGGCGCAATCGTGAGCACGAGCATGATCGATGAGAAGCAGCGCAGCGCGGGCGCACGCCCGGCCCAGGGATCCCGCGACCGATCGGCGGACCGGCCGCGACGGCGCGAGCCGCTGCCGGTGTCGGCACGGCTCGCCGCATCGGCCGCACTCGCTGGCGAGGCGCCGCGCGCCGACCGCCTGATCGAATACCTGCACCGCCTGCAGGACGAGCACGGCGCGCTCCACGCCGACCATCTCGCTGCGCTCGCCGAGGCGATGAAGCTCGCGCGCGCCGAGGTGTTCGAGGTTGCGACCTTCTATCACCATTTCGACTTCGTCCCCGCGGGCGGGAAAGCGCCGCCGGCGCTGACGGTGCGCGTGTGCGAGTCGCTCGGCTGCGCGATGGCCGGCGGCGCCGAACTTGCCGCGTCGCTCGCGACCCGGCTCGGCGCCGACGTGCGCGTGCAGCGCGTGCCCTGTGTCGGGCGCTGCGACGCGGCGCCAGTCGCGGTCGTCGGGCAGCGCCCGGTGCTGCACGCCGATGCCGACAGCGTTGCCGCGGTGGTCGCGACCGGCGAGCGCGACGAGCCGCTGCCCGACGCGATCCGCTTCGACGCGTACCGCGCGGCCGACGGCTACCGGCTGTGGGACGCGGTGCGCAGCGGTGAAATCGCAGGTGATGCGGTCGTCGCCGCGCTCGACGCCGCCGGCCTGCGCGGCCTCGGCGGCGCAGGCTTCCCGGCTGCACGCAAGTGGCGCACGGTGGCTGCGCAGCCCGCGCCGCGCTTCATGGCAGTCAATATCGACGAAGGCGAGCCGGGCACGTTCAAGGACCGCCATTACCTCGAGACCGATCCGCACCGCTTCATCGAAGGCATGCTGATCGCTGCGCACGTCGTCGGCATCGACGGCATCTGGATCTACATCCGCGACGAATACCCGGCGCTGCGCCGGCTGCTCGCGGAGGAACTCGACCGCGTGCGCGCCGCGTGGCCCGATCTGCCGCCGGTCGAATTGCGACGCGGCGCCGGCGCGTATGTCTGCGGCGAAGAGTCGGCGATGATCGAGTCGATCGAAGGCAAGCGCGGCATGCCGCGGCTGCGCCCGCCCTACGTTGCCGAAGTGGGCCTCTTCGGCCGCCCGACGCTCGAACACAACCTCGAGACGCTGTGGTGGGTACGCGATATCGTCGCCCCCGCAGTCACGGGCGGAGCCGACCCGTTCGCGAGCCGCGGCCGCAATGGTCGCAAGGGGCTGCGCAGCTTTTCCGTCAGCGGCCGCGTGTCGAAACCCGGCGTCGTCGTCACCGACGCCGGCATCACGCTGCGCGAGCTCGTCGATGAACACTGTGGCGGCATGCTGCCGGGCCACGAGCTGTACGGCTATTTCCCCGGCGGCGCGTCCGGCGGCATGCTGCCGGCGCGTCTCGCCGACGTGCCGCTCGACTTCGACACGCTTGGCGAATACGGCTGCTTCATCGGCTCGGCGGCGATCGTCGTGTTCTCGCAGCATGACCGCGCGCGCGTGCTCGCCGAAAACGCGATGGAATTCTTCGCCCACGAATCCTGCGGCCAATGCACGCCGTGCCGCGTCGGCACTGCGAAAGCGGCCGAACTGATGAAACAGCCCGCGTGGGACGCCGCGCTGCTGACCGAACTCGGAACAGTGATGATGGACGCTTCGATCTGCGGCCTCGGCCAGGCCGCGCCGAACCCGATGCAATCGGTGCTGCGCTTTTTCCCGCACGAAGTCGGCGTCGCCGGCAAGAACGAGGAGGGCGCGGCATGAACGCTCCGACGAACCCGGTCCGCTTCGAACTCGACGGGCGCGAAATCGATGCGCAACCCGGCGAAACGATCCTGCTCGCCGCGCGCCGCGCCGGCGTCGACATCCCGCACCTGTGCTACACCGACGGCATGCGGGCGGATGGCAACTGCCGCGCGTGCGTCGTCGAGATCGACGGCGAGCGCGTGCTCGCACCGTCCTGTTGCCGCGCCCCCAGGCCGGGCATGAAAATCAGCGCGCAAAGCGAGCGCGCCCGCGCGTCGCAGCGCCTGGTGCTCGAACTGCTGCGCGCCGACGTGCCCGCCGCAGCCGAGAAGCCCCACTCCGAGCTCGCGCACTGGTGCAGTGAGCTGGGCGTGACGGGCTCGCGCTTCGCGCCGCGCGCACAACCACTGCCCGACCGCAGCCATCCTGGCATCGCGGTCGACCTCGCCGCATGCATCCAGTGCACGCGCTGTGTGCGTGCGTGCCGCGAAGTGCAGGTCAATGACGTCATCGGGCTCGCCCGGCGCGGTGCGGACACCGCGATCGTGTTCGACTTCGACGACGCGATGGGCACGTCCTCGTGCGTCGGCTGCGGCGAGTGCGTGCAGGCCTGTCCGACCGGTGCGCTGCTGCCGGCGGCGCTTGCGGATTTCCCGGGCACAAGCGCCGACGCGGCAGTCCCTCGCCCCGGTGGCCCGTTCGCGGCGAAGCCGGAGGCGGGCGCGCTGCCCGTCGAGCCGGCCGCGCCCGTGGCAAAGCCGGCAATGCGCGCGATCGATTCCCTGTGCCCGTACTGCGGTGTCGGCTGCCAGATGACCTACCACGTCGCCGGCGACGGCCCGACGGCGAAAATCATTCACGTCGAAGGCCGTGACGGTCCCGCGAACGCTGGCCGCCTGTGCGTGAAAGGGCGCTACGGCTTCGGCTACCCGCGCCACGCGCACCGCCTCACCCAACCGCTGATCCGCAAGGCCGGCATGCCGAAATCGGTCGATCTCGACCCGGCGGCGCCGCTCGCCGCGTTCCGTGAAGCGACGTGGGACGAAGCGCTCGACGTCGCGGCCGCGGGCCTCGCGCGCATCAAGGCCGCCCACGGCCCGCACGCGCTCGCCGGCTTCGGCTCGGCGAAAGGCAGCAACGAGGAAGCGTACCTGTTCCAGAAGCTCGTACGCGTGGGCTTCGGCACGCACAACGTCGATCACTGCACGCGGCTGTGCCACGCGTCGTCGGTTGCCGCGCTGCTCGAAGGCATCGGCTCGGGCGCAGTGTCGAACCCGGTGCGCGACGTCGAATTCGCCGACGTGATCGTCGTCATCGGCGCGAACCCGGCGTCGAACCACCCGGTCGCGGCGTCGTTCATGAAGAACGCCGTCGAGCGGGGCGCGAAGCTTGTCCTGATGGACCCGCGCGAAACCCCGCTCGCGCGCCATGCGTACCGTTACCTGCAGTTCCGCCCGGACGCCGACGTGACGCTGCTCCTGTCGCTCGCGTGCGTGATCATCGAAGAAAGGCTCACCGACGACGCGTTCATCGCCGCGCGCACGAGCGGCTTCGACGCGTTCCGCGCCGCGGCGCTCGCGTACCCGCCGGAGCGCGTCGAAGCGATCACCGGCATCGCTGCTGAAACCGTGCGCGAAGTCGCGCGCCTCTACGCGCGCGGCCCGAACAGCATGATCTTCTGGGGCATGGGGATCTCGCAGCATATCCACGGCACCGACAATTCGCGCTGCCTGATCGCGCTCGCGCTGATGACCGGGCAGATCGGCCGGCGCGGCACGGGGCTGCATCCGCTGCGCGGCCAGAACAACGTGCAGGGCGCGTCCGACGCCGGTCTGATCCCGATGATGTTCCCGGACTACCAGCGCGTCGCCGACCCGGCGATCCGCGCGCAGTTCGAGGCGCTGTGGGGAACGCCTTTGTCGGACGTGCCGGGCCTCACCGTCGTCGAGATCATGGACGCCGCGCTCGCGGGCGACCTCCGCGGCATGTATATCGAAGGCGAGAACCCCGCGATGTCCGACCCCGACCTCGCGCATGCGCGCGCCGCGCTCGCCGGGCTCGAGCACCTCGTCGTGCAGGATCTGTTCCTCACCGAGACGGCGATGCTCGCCGACGTGATCCTGCCGGCGTCGAGCCTGATGGAGAAGACCGGCAGCTTCACGAACACCGACCGCCTCGTGCAGCTCACGCGCCCGGTGCTGCCGCTGCCCGGTGACGCGCGCCCCGACTGGTGGATCATCCAGCAGGTCGCGCAGCGCCTCGGCCTCGCGTGGGACTACGCCGGCCCGCACGAGATTTTCGACGAACTGCGCCAGGCGCTGCCGAGCTACGCCGGCATCACGTGGGCTGCACTCGAAGCCGAAGAAGCCGTCGTCGCGCCGAAGTTTGCTGTGGACGAGCCGTCGCAGCCGGTGCTGTTCGAGACCGATTTCCCCACTTCGAGCGGTCGCGCGCGTTTCGTCGCGGTCGGCCCGCTGCCGGCGGCCGAACTGCCTGACGCCGATTACCCGATGGTGCTGACGACCGGGCGCGTGCTCGAGCACTGGCATACCGGCTCGATGACGCGTCGCGCCGACGTCCTCGATGCGCTCGAACCGCTGCCGTGGTGCTCGGTGCATCCGGACGATCTCGCCGCGCAGGCGCTTGCGTCGGGCGCGCACGTCCGCCTCGAGACGCGGCGCGGCGCGATCGTGCTCGAAGCGCGCGCCGACGAAGCGGTGCAGCGCGGCTCGGTGTTCATGCCGTTCTGCTACGTCGAAGCGGCGGCGAACCTGCTGACGCAGCCGGCGCTCGACCCGTTCGGCAAGATCCCGGAGTTCAAGTACTGCGCGGTGAAGTTGAGCGCCGAAAGCCGGGCGCAAGCGTGATGCACGAGGATGGTCGCAGCGTGGCGGCGGCTATCCTCCGGTATTTCGTGCGATCATGCGCGCTCCCGTCCGCAGCCGAAGCATTTCCGTCCCCGCAATGACTACCGAAACCCGTTCCGAAGCGCAGCTCGACGAGCAAGCCCCCGACGCCGAAGCGACCGCAGCCGAAGCAACCGCAGCCGAAGCAACCGCAGCCGAAGCAACCGCAGCCGAAGCAACCGCAGCCGAACCGACTGCAGCCGAACCGACTGCAGCCGAAGCAACCGCAGCCGAAGCAACCGCAGCCGAAGCAACCGCAGCCGAAGCAACCGCAGCCGAAGCAACCGCAGCCGAAGCGACTGCAGCTGAAGCAACCGCAGCCGAAGCGACTGCAGCTGAAGCGACTGCAGCTGAAGCGACTGCAGAAGCGCCGCCGGCGGCGAAGCGCCCGCACCTCGACGCGCGCGGCCTGCTGCTGAAGCTGCAGGAAGCGTCGCCGACTTTTCGCGACGTCAAGCCGCTCGCGCTGCGCATCGACAAGGCGATCGCCGCGCGCTTCCCGGACCTTGACCGCAAGGTGATCCGCAGCGCAATGCGCCTGCACACCGCCTCGACGCGCTACCTGAAAGTCATGGAAAAGGCGACGGCGCGCTTCGATCTCGACGGCAAGCCGGAAGGCGAAGTCACCGAAGAGCAGCGCGCGCACGCGAAGCAGACGCTCAAGGAGCGCTTCGCCGAGTCCGCCAAGCGCAAGAAGGACGCGCTCGAAGCCGAAAAGGCGAAGCGCGACGCCGAGGAAGCCGAACGCCGCAAGGCCGAGAAGCTGCAGCAGCTGCTGGGAAAGTTCTCGAAAGGCTGAAGGCGCGCTCGCGTCGCGGACCTCTGTTCGCGCCGGCGGGTGCGTCTTATTAACCCGGCAACCAAATACCGTTCGGGCTGAGCCCTTCGGCCTCGCTAAGGACAGGCTTGGCGAAGCCCTGGCAGCGCCCTTCGACAAGCTCAGGGCGAACGGTTGTATTTGATTGCCGCCTTAATAGCGTCGATCCGGCTGCTGCGCGAGCAGCTGCGCCGCCTTTTCCGATGCGACCAGGATCAGCTTCATGCTCGCGCGCGTCGCGCCGACGAAGAGCTTGCGCACCGTCAGCTCGTCGAGCGTGTCGAAGTCGATCTCGGTGAAGATCACGCATGGCGCGGACTGGCCCTTGAAGCGGTACACCGAGTCGATCAGGAAGTCGCCGTCCGAGTAGACCGGGTTGCCGAGCAGGTCGTAGCTGCCGGTGAAGGCTTTCAGGCGGTGCGCGCCGAGCCGCTCGTACGGCGTGAACAGCGAGTGCTCGCGGCCGCGGAACGTGATCGTCGCGATCATGTTGCGGCGAAAGCCGAGGCCGAGCGCGCGGGTCATCGCGCGTTTGGTCTGCTCGACGAGCGCGGTTTCATCTTTCCACGTCAGGATCTCGACTCCCGAGCCGCCGAGCGGGCTGGCCGCTTCGAGCGCGCGCGGCAGCGGCAGCGCGCGGTTCAGCGTGTCGATGATGTCCGACGGGCTGCGGTAATTGCGCTCGCTCGTGATGCGCACCCAGCCGGGCAGCGCGACCTGTGGCCGGCCGTAGAGGTTCTGCAGCGGATCCTCGAGCCACCACGCGCGCCCGCCGGGGCGCAGCAGGCGCAGCAGCGCATCGCGCCACTCGTCGCGGAAGTCCTGGCCTTCGTCGACGATCAGCTCGTCGAAACGCCAGTCCTCGCCGGGCTCGAGTGCGCAGAACGCCTGTTCGAGGCGCTCGAACGCGTCCGGCTGCGAGAAGTCCGGCACGTTCCCATGCGCGCGCAGCACGCGGTCGCACAGCTGGTGGTAGGTCGCGACGACACCGCCGGACGGCGCGATCAGCGCGATGTGGTCGGCGAGCGGACGGTTGTAGCAGACGTACAGCGGCCGGCGCCCGGCTTCGAGCGCGTCGCGCAACACCGCCATCGCGAGCTGCGTCTTGCCGCTGCCGGCGGTGCCGGTCACGCGCAGCCGGAACGGTTCCATGTCGATGCGCCGCGCCCATTCGGCGAGGCCGCCGGCGAGCCGCGTATACAGCGCTTCGGCCTGGCCGATGAACGCGTTGACGTCCGGCACGAGTTCGAGCTCGTCCGCGAGGAAGCGGTGAATGCTGTCGAGCACGACGCGGTCGCGCGGCCCTTCGCGCAACAGGCTCTGCACGATCGCGGCGAGATGTTCGCGGCGCCCGGCGTCGACGATCCGCGCCGGATCGACGCCGGCGCTGCCGGGTTGGCGGACGGTGTAGTCGGGGCAGTACAGCAGCGTGTCGACGTCCGCCTGGTGGCCGTCGAGGAAAGCGGCGAGACGCTCGCGCAGTCGCCCGGCGCTGCGGGCCATCGCCACGCCGACGTGGCTCTTTTCCTTCGCGTAGGTCCTGACGAGCCCTTGCGGTGTCTCGTCGAGGAAGCCCGATTTCTGCTCGATCAGCAACAGCCGGCCGGTCGGTCCGACGACGACGAAGTCGATCTCGCCGAACAGCGCATGTTCGCGCTCGACGCGCGTCCAGTGCACGCCGTGATAGACGGCATGATCGTCCGGCAGGCCGGCGGCGAGCGTAGCGAGCGTGTCGAGCTCGCGCGCGAGCCTGCCGCTCGCAGGCATCTGCCGCCATCCTTCCGGGTAAATGCGTGCCATCCGGTCCCGTCCGTCGCGTGTCGAGGCAGCGGGCATGTTACCCCGCAGGGCCGTGCCCGCTGTCCCGCCGCGCCGTCACGCGCTGCGGACCTCGATGCGCCGCGCCCGCGCGTGCTCGGACTTCGGCAGCTCGATCCGCAGCACGCCGTTGCGGTAGCTCGCCGCCGCCTTGTCCGCGGCGACCGGCACCGGCAGCGGGATCGCGCGATGGAAGCTGCCGTACGCGCATTGCCGCACGCGATAGCGCCCTTGCGTCGTTTCGCGGTCGTAGCGCTTTTCGCCGCGCACGATCAGCACGTCGCTGCGCACCTCGAGGTCGAAGTCCTCTTTCTCGAGGCCCGGCGCTTCGAGGCGCACGACGACTTTGTCGTCGTCCTCGAAGACGTCGCCGGCGAGCAGCGCCCACGTCGCCGGGAACTGGCCCCCTTCGGACGTGCCGGTGTTGCGGACCGACGGCGACTTCCCCGGACTGAAGTGGGTCAGCGCGCCGGTGGCCCGGTCGCGCAGCTGCCGCCACCCGTCCGCGACCGAATGCCAGGCCTCTTCGAGACCGTGTTTCAGCTCAGTCATCCTGTTCATTGCGTACCTCCGGTTCTTCGCGAACGCCGTCTCACGCCCCTCAGGTGACTTTCACCTCGATCTTGCGCGGCTGCGCGTACGCATGTTTCGGAATGCGCAGCCTGAGCACGCCATCCTTGAACTGCGCCTCGATCTTCTCGGTGTCGAGTTCGGAGCTCAACGTGAACGCGCGCAGATAGCGCGGCAGCCGCAACTCGGCGTAGACCGCTTCCATGTTCCCCGGCGTCGTCGGCGTGATCTCGCCTTCCACCTGCAGCGTGTCGCCTTCGACGCGCAACACGAGCTTGTCCTTCGGCACGCCGGGCAGGTCCGCGAGCAGCGTGATGCCGGTGCCGTCCTCGAACACGTCCACCCGCGGCAGCAGTGCAGGGGCATCGTTCTTGGGTTCGACTTTCGTGACTTCCTGCTTGTCGTTCATCGCAATGTCCTCCGTGGCCAATGACTCACTTGATCTCGATCCGTTTCGGCTGCGCCGATTCGCGTCGCGAGACGGAGATATGCAACACGCCGTCGCGGTAGTTCGCGGTCACTTGCTCCGGGTCGGCGTCCTCGGGCAGGCTCACGGTGCGCCGGAAGCGCCCCGCGAAGCGCTCGGACGCATAGAGGGCCAGCCGCTCCTCGCCTGTCGGCACCGCGCTGTCGCGTTCGCCCGACAGCGTCAGCACGCCCCGGTCGATCTGCACGTCGAGCTTCGACGGGTCGACGCCGGGCGCGAACACGTAAATCTCGACCGAGCCGGGCGTGCTGCCGACGTTGATCGAGGGAAACGTGCCGCTCGCGACCGCGCGGATGCTGCTCGGCTGGCCGACCGCTCCGAACGACTGCTGCAGCTCGCGCTGCAGCCGCTCGACATCGGCAAACAGGCTGCCGGGAAAGTTCAGAAGGGATTCATACATGACAACCTCCTTGGCGCTCCGGGTTCAACATGGCGCGGACTTCGTTGTCCGGCAGGGTGCCTGCGTTCGCAGCCGCCCTGCAAATTCAATATGATGCTGCGAGCGGCGGAGTTCAAGAGCCCTTTTCAAGCCAGGCCGCCGCCTCTATGTTGAAATCGGAACCAGTGCCGGACCGGGCACGGCAGCACGATCGGGAGGCGCGGACGGATGGAATTCAAGGACTACTATCAGGTGCTCGGCGTCGAGCGCGGCGCGTCGGCCGACGAGATCCGGCGCGCGTACCGCAAGCTCGCGCGCAAATATCACCCGGACGTCAGCAAGGCGACCGACGCCGAGCAGCGCATGCAGGAGATCAACGAGGCCAACGCGGTGCTCTCGGACGCCGAGCGGCGCGCGGCGTACGACCAGCTCGGGCGCGGTTTTCAGGCCGGACAGGATTTCCGTCCGCCGCCCAACTGGGACGCCGGTTTCGAATTCACGCGCGGCGGGCCCGGCGGCGACGCGGGAGATTTCAGCGATTTCTTTTCGAACCTGTTCGGCGGCATGGGGCATGGGCAACGGGGGGCGCATTTTCGCGCGCGCGGCGAGGACCATCACGCGAAGATCGTCATCGATCTGGACGACGCGTTCCACGGCGCGACGCGCGAAGTCACGTTGCGCGCGCCGCAACTCGATCCGCACGGCCACGTATCGATGCGCGAGCGCGTGCTGAAAGTCCGGATTCCGAAAGGCGTGCGCGACGGCCAGCATATCCGGCTCGCCGGCCAGGGGATGTCGGGCAGCGGAGGCGGTGCGGCCGGCGACCTGTATCTCGAAGTGCATTTCCGGCCGCATCCGCGCTATCGCGTCGATGGCCGCGATGTCCATGAGACGGTGCCCGTCGCGCCTTGGGAAGCGGCGCTCGGCGCGTCGATCGACGTGCCGACGCCGGCGGGCACGGTGTCGGTCAGGGTGCCGCCCGGTTCGCAGACCGGACGCAAGCTGCGCCTGAAAGGGCGCGGCATACCGGCGGCGGACCCGGGCGATCTCTACCTCGTGCTCGAAGTCGTGCTGCCGCCGGCCGACAGCGACGCGGCGCGGCAACTGTACGAAACGATGGCGCGGGAGCTCGCGTTCAACCCGCGCCAGGGTCTGGGAGGCTGAGCGATGAGCCGACAAGACGTCCTCACCGGCCTGCTGCTCGACGAAGCGGCGCTGACGCTCGACGAGCTCGCGCACGCGTGCGGCGTCGACACGCAGTGGGTGCTCGAGCGCGTCGCGGCAGGCGTGCTGACCTGCGTCGTCGTCGCTCCCGCGCCGCGCTTCACGAGCCGGGACCTGCGTCGCGCGCGGCGCGTGCGCGAGCTCGAGCGCGCGTTCGATGCCGACCCCGAACTCGCCGCGATCGTCGCCGACCTCGTCGACGAAGTCGAACGGCTGCGTGCGCGGCTGCGCCGGGCAGGCCTGGCGGCGGACTGAGCGCGACGCCTGCGCCGCGCCGATGTCGCGCAACCCGGCGACCGAAGCTCGGGTCGCCTGCTTGCGCCGCGGGCCCGCTCGACGCGGAGCGGGGCACCCTCGGCGCGACGCTACAGCGCGCGGAGCGGGTAACATGACGCCCTGATCCGCCACGCCCCGTGCCGATGCTCTCGCTCGCCTTCTCGAACCGCTACGAAGTGCTCCTCGAAACGCTGCTCGCGCACCTCGCGGTCGAGCAGCCGGGCCCGTTCGGCGCGCGCGAGATCGTCGTGCCGAGCGCAGCGCTGCGGCGCAGCGTCGAGCTCGCGGTTGCGCGGCGCGAAGGCGTCGCGGCGAACCTGCGCTTTGCGTACCTCGCGCAATGGCTGTGGAGCCAGATCGACAAAGTCGTCCCGGTCGGGGAGCAATCGCCGTTCGCACCGGCGCTGCTCAGGTGGCGGATTTTCGAGCAGTTCCAGGATGCGGCCTGGACCGCCGCGCACCCGCGCCTCGCGCGTTATCTCGGGACGGCCGACACGACGATGCGCTTCGAGCTCGCCGAACGTGTCGCGCGCGTCTTCGATCACTACCTCACGTACCGCCCGCGCTGGCTCGCCGAATGGTCCGCAGGGAGGACGGTCGCCGGCCTGCCGGACGACGCGCGCGCCGATGAAGCCTGGCAATCCGGGCTGTGGCGCCGGCTGACGGCGGAACTGGGGACGCGCAGCGAGCACCCGGCGGAAACTTTTTTCCGTGTCATCGCGGCAGCCGGCGATGCGCTGCCCGGCCTCCTGCCGGAGTCGGTGCATGTGTTCTGCCTGCCGGCGATGCCGCCGCTGTACCGCGACGTGCTGCGCGAACTGTCGCAGCGGGTCGACGTGCGCCTGTACGTGCTCAATCCGTGCCGAGAATACTGGTTCGAGATCGTCGAGCCGCGACGCCTCGCCTGGCTCGCAGGGCAGCAGCAGGACCTCTATTTCGAATCCGGCAACCGGCTGCTCGCCGCGTGGGGGCGGCAGACGCAGGCGCACATCGACCTCTTGTTCGAAGGTGAAGGCGCGCCGGAAATCGAGGACAGCCTGTTCGTCCCGGCCGGCGGCGCGAGCCTGCTCGCGCAGCTGCACGACGCGGTGCTCGACCTCGTCGACCTCGCGCCGGGCAGCTGCGCGCTCGCCGACGACGACCGCAGCGTCGAGGTGCACGTGTGCCATTCAATTACGCGCGAACTCGAAGTGCTGCACGACCGGCTGCTCGCGCTCTTCGCCGCTCCGGACGCGCCGCGGCCCGACGAGATCCTCGTCGTCACGCCCGATCTCGACACCGCGGCGCCGCTGATCGAAGCGGTTTTCGGCACCGCGCCCGCATCGCGCCGCATTTCCTGGACGATCACCGGCCTCGGCCAGACGCGCGTCAACCCGGTCGCGCGCGTGCTCGACGCCGCGCTCGCGCTCGCGGCGAGCCGTTTCCCGGCGAGCCGCGTGTTCGACCTGCTGCAGCAGCCGCCGGTCGCGCGCCGTTTCGGCCTCGATGGTGCGGATCTGGAGCAGGTGCATGAATGGCTGCGTGCAGCCGGGGTGCGCTGGGGGCTCGACGGCGCCCATCGCCGCCGGCTCGACCTGCCGGGCATCGACCGCCACAGCCTCGCCGAAGGCCTGCACCGGCTGTTTCTCGCATATGCGCTCGGCGATGGAAGCGCAAGCCCCGGCGAGGAGGGCGATGGCAGGGGTCCGGTGCTCTTCGGCGGGCGCCTCGGCGCCGGCAATCCCGAAGGCGGCGACGCGCTCGCACTCGGCCGCTTGTGGCGCTACGTCGAGACGCTGCAGTGGCTCGAAGCGGCCACGCGCCGCCCGCTCGACGCCGACGGCTGGCGCAAGCTGCTCGTCGAACTGCTCGACCGCCTGGTCCCGCCCGATGCCGAGTGGGCCGACGACCGACGCGCAGTGCTCGCGGCGAGCGCCGAGCTGCACGCGAACATGACGGCCGGCGGGCTGCGAACCCCGGTGCCGCTCGCGCTCGTCCATGACGCGCTCGCCGCGCTGCTCGACGATCCGGCGCGTGGCGGCGTGCCTGGCGGGGCGGTGACGTTCTCGGCGATGACGAGCTTGCGCAGCCTTCCGTATCGCGTCGTGTGCGCGATCGGCCTCGACGACGGCGCGTTCCCCGGTGCCGACCGGGCCGTCGAGTTCGACCTGATGGCCAGGCACGGCGCGCGCGGCGACCGCCAGCGCCGTGACGACGAGCGCAACCTGTTCCTCGACCTGCTGCTTGCCGCGCGCGACTGCGTGCATCTGTCGTACTCGGGCCGCAGCGTGCGCGACAACAGCGAAAAACCGCCGTCGGTGCTGGTGGACGAGCTGCTCGACTACGCCGCGCGCGCGTGCGCCGCCGATCCGCTCGACGCAGCGTCGCTCGCCGCGGCGCGGCACCGGCTGACGGTCGTTCATCCGCTGCAGGCGTTCTCGCGCAACTATTTTCTCGCCGACGCGGAGCGCGACCCGCGGCTCGCGAGCTTCAATGCCGAATACTGCGATGCGCTGCGCGCGCGCTTGCAGGCGGCGGCGCGCGGGCTGCCCGCTGCGCGCGCCGTCTCTCGTGACGACGAGCGTGACGAGCGCGAAGAGGAAGAGGGTTGCGAATTGGGTGTGTCCGGCGAGGGCGGCGCGCCCGGCGAAGCGCCGTTTTTCGCCGCATCGCTGCCGCCGCCGTCCGACGAATGGCGAACGGTCGGGCTCGACCGGCTGATCCGCTTCTTCCGCAATCCGGCCCGCTTCCTGCTGCGCGAACGGCTCGGCGTGAGAGTGCCCGAAGGCGACGAGGAGCTCCTCGACGACGAAGCGTTCCTGCCGACGTGGCCCGAGCGCCAGGCGCTCGCCGAGCGGCTGCTGCCGGCGCTGCTCGCGGGGAGCGACCCGGCAGCCGTGCGCGAACTCGCGCCTGCCGGGGGCGAATTCCCCGCCGGGCCGCTCGGCGAGCGGCTGCTGGAACGAGAACTCGGCGTCCTCCAGACCTACGCCGACGGCCTGCGCGCGGCGCTTGCGCCCGACCCGCTGCCGCCGCTGCAGGCGCACTTCGATTTCGACATCGGCGGCGAACGCTGGACGCTCGACGCCGCGTTCGGCGACCTGCGCCCGGTCGGGCTCGTGCGCCACCGCTACGACGAGGCACGCGCAAACGACTATGTCGCCGGCTGGATCGCGCATCTCGCGCTGTGCGCCGCTACACCCGAGGCTGTGGAACGCTGCACCGAATGGCATTCGCGCGACGGCGTCTATCGCCTGCGGCACTGCGACGACGCGCGCGGACAGCTCGCCGCGCTGGTCGCGCTGTACCGCGAAGGCCTGATGCGGCCGCTGCCGTTCTTCCCGAAATCGGCGTGGGCGTGGATCGTCAATGACCGTAGCCGCTACAAGGCGGAGCAGAAATGGCGCGGCGGCGGGCGGCCCGAGTTTGGCGAATGCCGCGACGCGGCGATCCGGCTCGCGTTCCGCGGGCTGCCCGATCCGCTCGATGACGCGTTCTACGACCACGCCGCGACGGTGCTGCAGCCGCTCGTCGCGCATCTCGACGACCCGAGGTTGTGACATGACGACGCCCGCGCCCGGCCCTTGCGCTGCAGACGAGCTCGACGTCTTCGGCTGCCCGCTCGACGGCATCCGCCTGATCGAAGCGTCGGCCGGCACCGGCAAGACGTGGAACATCTGCGGCCTGTTCCTGCGCCTGCTCGTCGAGCGTGAGCTGCCGGTCGATGCGATCCTCGTCGTGACGTTCACGCGCGCTGCGACCGCCGAACTGAAAAGCCGCGTGCGCGAGCGCATCGCCGGCACGCTCGCATATCTCGACGGCACCGCCGCCGACGGCAACCCGTTCGTCGCGCAGCTCGTCGCCACGCTCGAAGCGCGGGCGATCGCGCGCGCGCAGATCCGCGAGCGGCTCGACCTGGCGCTGCAGACGTTCGACGAAGCGGCGATCTTCACGATCCACGGCTACTGCCAGCGCGCGCTGGCCGACACGCCGTTCGCCGCGGCGCTGCCGTTCGCGCTCGAGCTCGCCGAAGACGACCTCGAGCTGCGCCTGGAGACGGCGCGCGACTTCTGGCGCCGCGAAATCGCCAGCGACGACTGCCCGGCCGAGCTCGGCGAACTGCTGATCGCGCGCGGCGACAGCCCGGAGCGCTGGGCTGCGCTGCTCGGACGCTATCTCGCCCGTCCGCTCGCGCAAAAGCGCTGGCCGGAAGAAAATAGGAGACAGACCACGTTTTTCGGAGAAAAACGTGGTCTGTCTCCTATTTTCCCTGCGTTCGCCGACGCGTGCGCGCTGTGGAACGGCAACGGGCGCGAAGCCCGTGACGCGCTGCTTGCGGGCCTGCCCGGGCTGAGCGCGACGAGCTACAAGGCCGACGGCGTCGCGCTGGCGGCGAAGAGCTGGACGAACTGGCTCGCCGGCGGCGACCCGCTCGCGCCGCTCGACGTGCAGGGCGGCAAGTTCGCGCTGTTTTCGGCGACGCGTCTCAATGAATGCGTCAAAAAGCACTGCAGCGCGCCGCAGCACCCTTTCTTCGACGCCGCGGCGCGCGTGCTCGCGCTGCGCGACGAGGTCATCGCCGCGCTCGACGCCGCGCGCCTCGCGCTGCTGCGGCGCTTTCTCGAAACGGGCTCGGCGCGCTTGCGCGAAACCAAGCGCGAGCGACGCCGCATCGCGTTCGACGACATCCTGTTCAACGTCCATGAAGCGCTCGCCGGCGCCGACAATCCGTGGCTCGCGGCGGCGCTGCACACGCGCTATCCGGTCGCGCTGATCGACGAATTCCAGGACACCGATCCGCTGCAGTTCGAGATTTTCCGCAGCATCTACGCCACCGGCGGACGGCACGGCGGGCTCTTCCTCGTCGGGGACCCGAAGCAGGCGATCTACAGCTTCCGCAACGCCGACCTGCACACTTATCTGCACGCCCGCAGCGCTGCCGACACGCGCTACACGCTGAGCCACAACCAGCGTTCGCTCGGCGGCCTGATCGGCGCGTGCAACGCGCTGTTCACGGCGAATCCCGCAGCGTTCGTGCTCGACGGGCTGGCGTACGAGACGGTCAGCGAAGGCGCGAAACCGCGCCGGCGCTTCGTCGACCTGTCGGGCGCGGCGGATCCGGCGTCGCTGCGCGTGTGGTGGATTGCGCCCGATGACGACGGCGTGCTGCCGCTGCGCGCCGCGGTCGTCGCACGGGCAGCGGCAGCGACTGCGGCGGAGATCGTCCGGCTCGTCGGCGAAGGCGCCGCAGGGCAGATCACGATCGACGGGCGCGCGCTCGCTCCGGGCGACATCGCGGTGCTGGTCAAGAGCCACAGCCAGGGCGGGCGCATGCGTGAAGCGCTCGCCGCGCTCGGCGTCGGCAGCGTCGAGCTGTCGCAGCAGAGCGTTTTCCACAGCCCGGACGCCGAGGAACTCGAGCGCGTGCTGCTCGCGATCGCCGAGCCGGCGCACCTGCCGCTGCTGTCGGCCGCGCTCGCGACCGCGCTGATGGGCTTCGACGCTGCCGCGCTCGACGCGCTCGCTGCCGACGAAGCCGAGCTGCTGCGCGTGATCGCCCGCTTCGCCGAACTGCGCGAAGTGTGGCTCGCACGCGGCCTCGGCGTGATGCTGCGGCGCTGGATCGTGCAGGAGGGCGTCAACGTGCGCCTGCTCGCGCGCGACGATGGCGAGCGGCGGCTGACGAACCTGCTGCATCTGGCCGAATGCCTGCATGCGGCGGCCGCCGAACACCCGTCGCCGGACGCGCTGCGGCGCTGGTTCGCAAGCCGGCGGCGCGAGGCGGGCGCGAGCGAGGCGACGCAGGTGCGGCTCGAATCCGACCGCAACCTCGTCCAGATCGTGACGATCCACCGCTCGAAAGGGCTCGAGTACGGCGTCGTGTTCTGCCCTTTCCTGTGGGACGGCTTCCCCGGTCGCGGCGACGACGGCGAAGGCTGCGTCTATCACGACGCCGATGGCGGGTTGCTGCTCGACTTTCGCCCCGCCGCGCGCGACGACGACGACGTCAGGGCGCTGATGCGCCGCGAGCGCGACGCCGAATTCCTGCGCCTCGTCTATGTCGCGATGACGCGCGCGGTGTACCGCTGCTATCTCGTCGCCGGCTGTTACCTGAAGAAGAACGGCAAGGCGGCGTCGCCGACCGAGAGCACGCGCAGCCTGCTGAACTGGCTCGTCGCCGGCGTGGGCATGGACCACGCGGAATGGCTCCGGCACAAGCTGACGACGAACGACATCGAAGCGGCGTGGGCGCGGCTGCTCGAGCGCGCCGAGCCCGATCTGGCGATCGTCAACCTGCCGGCAGGGGGCGGTGCGCGGCTCGCGAATGCCGAACCTGGCGCGGACGCGCTGCACGTGCTGCCGCCGCCAGCGCGCCTGCCGTCGGCGTGGCGGATCGGCAGTTTCAGCGCGCTGAGCCACGGCGCAGGCCATGAGGCGACGGCGCAGGACCACGACGCGTGGATCGATCGCAGCCCGCCTCGCACTGACGGCGACGAGAAACGCGCCGCGGCGCCGCTCGGCGACGACGACATCCTGTTCTTCCCGCGCGGTCCCGCGGCCGGCGACTGCATCCACGCGGTGTTCGAACGGCTCGATTTCCCCGCGCTGGCGAGCCGCGCGCCAGCCATCGCCGCGGCGCTCGCCGGGCATCCGCAGCGCGCTGCCGGCGCGCCGCTCGCGCGCATGCTCGAGCGCCTCGTCGATGACGTGCTCGCGACGCCGCTGCCCGGCGGCATCGTGCTCGGCCGCGTCGACGGCCGCCGCAAGCTCGTCGAACTCGGTTTCCACCTGCCGGCGCCGCGGCTGTCCGCCGAAGCGCTGAACGACTGGCTCGCACGCGCGGGCTATCATGTGCCGCGGCTCGCGTTCGGCGCGCTCGCCGGCTACCTGAAAGGCTTCATCGATCTCGTCTTCGAGCATGACGGGCGCTTCTACGTCCTCGACTGGAAATCGAACCACCTCGGCTTCACGGCCGAAGACTATGCGCCGGTGCGCGTCGAAGAGGCGATGCGCACGCACGGCTACCATCTCCAGCATCTGCTCTACGCCGTCGCGCTGCACCGCCATCTTGGGCGCACGCTGCCGGGCTACGCCTTCGAGCGCCATTTCGGCGGCGCACTGTATCTTTTCGTGCGCGGCGTGCGGCCCGGCTGGCGACTCGGCGAGCATCCGACCGGCGTGTATTTCCACCGTCCGGACGCTGCGACCCTCGCGAGCCTCGACCGCCTGATCGGCGGCCTCCCCGCCCCGGAATCCGTGCGATGAACCCTCACGACCTGCGCCCCGACCTGACTGCCGAAGCCGAGCTCGCGCACGGTTTTGCCGCGCATGTCGTGAGCTGGGCGCGCGCCGCCGGCGCACCGGATGCGTGCCTGCCGCGGCTGCGCACGGCGGCGATGCGCGCGAGCCTCGCCGTCGCTGCGGGGCACGTGTGCGTGCCGCTCGCGGAGCTCGTCGCCGAGGACGAGACGGTTGCCGGGCTGCGCGACGTGCTGCTCGCGAGCGGCGTCGTCGGCCGCGCAGCGGCGCCGGAGCCGCGACCGCTGCTGCTCGACGCAGCCGACCGCCTGTACCTGCGCCGCCATTACGACTGGGAACGGCGGCTCGCGACCGCGCTCGTCGCGCGCGCCGCAAGCGCGCTGCCGGCGCCGCCGCCGGCCACTGTCGAGCGCCTCGGCGAACTGTTCGCCGCCAACGCGGCGCGGCTCGACGGGCGCGCCGACTGGCAGAAGCTCGCCGTCGCGCTCGCGCTCGAGCGGCGCCTGACCGTCATCAGCGGCGGGCCCGGCACCGGCAAGACGACGACGGTCGCGGCGCTGCTCGCGTGCCTGCTGAGTGCCGAACCGGAACTGCGCGTCGCGCTCGCCGCGCCGACCGGCAAGGCCGCTGCGCGCATGCTCGACGCGCTGCGCGCGCGCAGCGCGTCGCTGCCGGAAGACGTGCGCGGACGCCTGCCGCAGACTTCGCACACGCTGCACCGCCTGCTCGGCGTGACGCCGCAGCCCGGCCGCTTCCGCCACCACGCCGGCAATCCGCTCGCGCTCGACGTGCTGGTCGTCGATGAGGCATCGATGCTCGATCTGGCGCTCGCGACGCGCCTCATCGACGCGCTGCCGTCGCACGCGCGCCTGATCCTGCTCGGCGACAAGGACCAACTCGCCGCGGTCGAGGCCGGCGCGGTGTTCGCCGAGCTGTGCGCCGACGCGTCGCTCGAGGCGTCCTGCATCGTGCGGCTCGCGGCGCTGGCCGGCACGCCGCCCGAACGCATCGCACCGCCGCCGCCGCGCCGCGCGACACCGCTCGCCGGCAGCGTCGTGTGGTTCGCCGAGAGTCATCGCTTTTCCGCCGACTCCGGCATCGGCCGGCTCGCCGCCGGCATCAACGCCGGCGCCGGCGACGAAGTGCTCGCGTGGCTGCGCAACGGCGGCGACCCGTCCGTCGAATGGCTCGCGGACGACGGCGATGCGCCGTCCGCTGCGGTGCTCGCACGGCTGGAGCAGGGTTATGCCGGTTATTTCGACGCGCTGCGCACGTACGACGGCGATCCGGCGCCGGTGTTCGCCGCGTTCGACGGTTTTCGCGTGCTGTGCGCGGTGCATGACGGGCCGCGCGGCATCGACGCGACGAACGAACGGCTGTCGCGCCACATGCGCGCCGCGGCGTCCGGCCTCGCCGCGTCGCCGTGGTATGCGGGGCGGCCGGTGATCGTGCTGAAGAACGATTACCTGCTGCAGCTCTACAACGGCGACGTCGGCATCTGCCTGCCGGATGCGCACGGCGAGCTGCGCGTCGTGTTCCCCGACCCCGCCGGCGGCTGGCGCGAACTCGCGCCGCTGCGCCTGCCCGGCCACGACACCGCGTTCGCGATGACGGTGCATAAGGCGCAGGGCTCGGAGTTCGCGAAAGTGATGCTGCTGCTGCCGGCGACGCCGGTGAAAGTGATGACGCGCGAACTGCTCTACACCGGCGTCACGCGCGCTGCGCGCGAAGTCGTGCTCGCGGGGCCGGAAGCGGTGCTGCTCGCCGCGTGCGGCACGCCGACAGTGCGCGAAAGCGGCCTGATCGATCGCATGGTCGAAGCGGTCGACGCACTTCGGCTGCCGCCGGGAGGTCCGCGATGATCGCGACGGTGCGCCGCCCTGTCGGGCTCGTGCTGCTCGCGCTCGCGCTGTTCGCGCTGTTCGCGCTCGTGCTGCCGGCTCATGCCGGCGAAGTGCGCGTTGCGGTCGCGTCGAACTTTGCCGCGCCGATGCAGCAGATCGCCGCCGCGTTCGAGCGCGACACCGGCCACAGGGCGCTGCTCGCGTTCGGCGCGACCGGCAAGTTCTACGCGCAGATCAGGAACGGCGCGCCGTTCGACGTCTTCCTCGCCGCGGACGCGAAGGCGCCGGCGAAGCTCGAAGACGAAGGGCTCGCGCTGCGCGGAAGCTGTTTCACGTACGGCATCGGCCGGCTCGTGCTGTGGTCGGCGCAGTCCGGTTTCGTCGATGCGCACGGCGATGTGCTCAAGCGCGGCAACTTCCGCCATCTCGCCATCGCGAGCCCGAAAACGGCGCCATATGGCGCGGCCGCGCTCGAAGTGCTGAACCGGCTCGGGCTCGCCGACGTGCTGCGCGAAAAACTCGTGACCGGCGAGAACATCGCGCAGACCTACCAGTTCGTCGCGAGCGGCAATGCCGAACTGGGTTTCGTCGCGCTGTCGCAGGTGAGCGCCGGCGGCACGATCGGTCGCGGCTCGGCGTGGGTCGTGCCGCCGCAGTTCCACTCGCCGATCCGCCAGGACGGCGTGATCCTCGCCCGCGCCCGGGACAATCCCGCCGCACGCGCATTGCGCGACTATCTCGCAGGCGACGAGGCCGCGGCGATCGTGCGTGCGTACGGATACGACCGCTAAATGGCGATCGACTCCGCCGGCCTCGCCGCAATCCGCCTGACGCTGGAGCTCGCCGCAGTGACGACCACAGTGCTGCTCGTCGTCGGCACGCCGATCGCGTGGTGGCTCGCGCGCACCGGTTCGCGCTGGAAAGGCGTCGTCGGCGCGGTCGTCGCGCTGCCGCTGGTGCTGCCGCCGACCGTGATCGGTTTCTATCTGCTGGTCGCGCTCGGGCCGCACGGTCCGGTCGGCCAGCTTACGCAGGCGCTCGGGCTCGGCCTGCTGCCGTTCACGTTCGCCGGGCTCGTCGTCGGCTCGGTGTTCTACTCGCTGCCGTTCGTCGTGCAGCCGCTGCAGAACGCGTTCGAGGCGATCGGCGAGCGCCCGCTCGAAGTCGCGGCGACGTTGCGCGCCGGCGCGATCGACACGTTCTTCAGCGTCGTGCTGCCGCTCGCGCGGCCCGGCTTCGTCACCGCGACGATCCTGGGCTTTGCGCACACGGTCGGCGAATTCGGCGTCGTGCTGATGATCGGCGGCAACATCCCGGAGAAGACGCGTGTCGTCTCGGTGCAGATCTACGACCACGTCGAGGCGCTCGAGTACGCCGAGGCGCACTGGCTGTCGGCAGGCATGCTCGTGTTCAGCTTCGTCGTGCTGCTCGCGCTGTACGGGCGGAAAAAGGAAGTGGTGCGGTGAGCGGCGCGGCGCCGTTCGGCCCCGGCGCCGCGCGAACCGGCGCGATCGCGGGCGACGACGCAGCGATCCGCGCGCGCTTCGGCCTCGGCTGGCCGGATTTCCGCCTCGACGTCGACCTCGCGTTGCCGGGGCGCGGCGTGATCGCATTGTTCGGTCATTCGGGATCGGGCAAGACGACGCTGCTGCGTTGCCTCGCGGGGCTCGAGCGCGCCGCGGACGGGTATCTCGCGGTGCGCGGCGAGCTGTGGCAGGACGAGTCGCAGCACCTCTTCGTGCCGACGCACCGCCGCCCGCTCGGCTACGTGTTCCAGGAAGCGAGCCTGTTCGCGCACCTGACGGTGCAGCGCAACCTCGAATTCGGCCTGAAGCGCGTGCCGGCCGCGTCGCGCCGCATCCCGCTCGACCAGGCGATCGCGCTGCTCGGCATCGAGCCGCTGCTCGCGCGCACGCCCGGGCGCCTGTCCGGCGGCGAGCGCCAGCGTGTCGCGATCGCGCGCGCGCTCGCGACGAGCCCGAGGCTGCTGCTGATGGACGAGCCGCTCGCGGCGCTCGACGTCAAGCGCAAGCAGGAGATCCTGCCGTATCTCGAACGCCTGCATGCCGAGCTCGACATCCCGGTCATCTACGTCAGCCACGCGCCCGAGGAAGTCGCGCGGCTGGCCGACCACGTCGTGCTGCTCGCCGACGGGCGCGCGCTCGCCGCCGGGCCGATCGGCGAAGTGATGGCGCGCCTCGACCTGCCGTTCGCGCACGACGAAGATGCGTTCGTCGTCATCGATGCCCGCGTCGCCGCGCATGACGAAGCCTACGCGCTGACGCGGCTCGAATTCGCCGGGCTGCCGCTGTGGGTCCCCGGCCTCGGTGCGCCGCTCGCGTCGCGCGTCCGGGCGCGCGTGCTCGCCCGCGACGTCAGCCTCGCGCTGTCCGAGCGCCACGATTCAAGCATCCTCAACGTCCTGCCGGCGCGCGTCGTGTCGCTCGACGAGGCCGATCCGGGGCGCACGCTGGTATGTCTCGACGTGGCCGGCACGCCGCTGCTCGCGCGCATCACGCGCCGTTCGGCGGCGCAGCTCGGCATCGTGCCGGGCCGCGACGTGTATGCGCAGGTCAAGGGCGTCGCGCTGCTGCGCTAACGAAGTGAAATTTACCGGCTAAACTGTTGCGCTGCTCAACCCGGATCCTCGCCTGCCATGATTGACCTGCGTATCGTCCCCGTGACCCCTTTCGAACAGAACTGCAGCATCGTGTGGTGCGACAAGACGCGCAAGGCCGCGGTCGTCGACCCCGGCGGCGACCTCGAGCGCATCCTCGCGAAAGCGAAAGAGCTCGGCGTCACGATCGAGAAGATCCTGATCACGCACGGCCACATCGACCACGCCGGCGGCACCGCGCAGCTCGCGCGCGAACTCGGCGTGCCGGTCGAAGGGCCGGAGAAAGCGGATCTTTTCTGGATCGCCGGCATTCCGCAACAGGCCAAAACGTTCGGCTTTCCCGGCGCCGAGAGCTTCGAGCCCGACCGCTGGCTGCAAGATGGCGACACGGTGACGGTCGGCGACGAGACGCTGCGCGTCATCCACGTGCCGGGCCACACGCCCGGCCACGTCGCGTTCTTCCATCCCGATGCGCGGCTGGCGATTGTCGGCGACGTGCTGTTCGCCGGCTCGATCGGCCGCACGGATTTCCCCCAGGGCGACCACGCGACGCTGATCCGCTCGATCCGGCAGAAGCTCTTTCCGCTCGGCGATGACATCACGTTCGTCCCCGGGCACGGGCCGACTTCGACGTTCGGCGACGAACGCCGCAGCAACCCGTACGTCGGCGACCACGCCTGAAGCCGTGCGAGCGGAGCCGTTCCCGACGATGCGCCGACGGCTTCGCCCGTTCAGCCGCGCTTGAGCGCGTCGCGGATTTCGCGCAGCAGCTTGACCTCTTCGAGCTCGACCGGCTCGGGCGGGGGCGGCGGTTCCGAGCGCTTGAGGCGGTTGATCGCCTTGATCGCGAGGAAGATCGCGAGCGCGATGATGAGGAAGTCGATCGTCGTGTTGATGAACTGCCCGTATTTCACCAGTGGCGCCCCGGCTTTCTCGGCGGCTTCCATCGTCTCGTAAGTCTGGTCGCCGAGATTGATGTACAAGTGCCGGAAATCGACTCCGCCGAGCAGCCGTCCGACCACCGGCATCACGATGTCCTTGACGAGGGAATCGACGATCTTGCCGAACGCCGCGCCGATGATGACACCGACTGCCAAGTCGATGACGTTGCCGCGCATGGCGAACTCTTTGAACTCACGCGTAAAGCTCATTCCGGTTACTCTCCTGTCGTTGTCGGCCCCGGGATGGCGCCGCGAAACCGATGCCGGCGCCATCTTAGCGCCTGCCGCTGGCGATGCACAGCGCCCGCCGGCGAGCCGCGTTCGCGGTGCGACGATACTTCCGTGACATGACCGGGTCGATTGGCGCGCGCCGCTTGCCGGTTTTCTTCGCGCTGTTCCTCGTCCTGACCGTGATCGTCATCGCCGCCGCAGTGCATTTCGGCGGGGAATGGCTGCGGGCCGAGTTCGAACGCCGCCTGCAGGCCCGCATCGTGCCGGCAGTGCGCGTGGACGGCCCTGTTCGCACGCGGTTGTGGCCGGCTCCGGGGCTCGTCGTCAATGGCATACGGGTCGCGGGCGACGGCGAAGCCGACATGCTCGAAATCCGCTGTTTGGCGGTCGAGCTGGATCCGGCGCAGCTGCTGCACGGTCGCGTCGCGCTGACGTCGCTGACGCTCGACCGGGCCGACATCGTCTTGCGGCGCGGCGACGAAGCAGGCTGGAACCTTGCAGGCTGGCTGCGCCCCGACGCGGCAGGGGGCGACGGCGCCGCCGTGCCGATCGGCAGGCTCGTGGTCGCTAACACGGCGCTTCGTGTCGTCGGCGCCCGCGGCGAACCGCTCGCGGAACTGTCGGACCTGCGCCTCACGGCCGGCCCCATCGCGCCCGGCATTTCCGGCACGTTCGAGCTGAACGGTCGCGTGACGGCCGGTGCCGCATTCCCTGCGGATCTGCGAATCGCGTCGAGCGGAAACTATCGATTCGACGCAGGCGCCGCGATAGTCGAAAACCTGGCGTTCAGCGCCCAGGGCAGCGTGGCGCAGTGGCGCGTCGATCGCGGCGAAGCCCACGTCGCGCGGCTGCGCCGGGAACGTGACGGCACCGTGCGGCTTGGCGACAGCCGATTCGCTCTCGAACTTGCGGAGGGCGAGCGCGCGTTGGCGGTGCAGGGCAGTCTCGCGACGCTGGAGGCCGCGGTCGGCACCGCCGGCCGTGCGGCTGCCGGCCCCGTGCCCGGCGGCACGGCGATCGACGCGACTTTCAACGGCGGTACGGTCGAGCTGCCGCACCCGGCAGGCGAGCCGGCGCCGCTGATGGTTTCGTTTTTAGGCGATCTGCGCTTCGACCCGGCAGGGCCGTCCGTCCGCGGCACCGTGGCCGGCAGTTTCGACGACAGCCGTTTCGACGGCCGCTGGCGCTTCGAACCGGACTCGGTGCCGCCGCTCGGCGTCGCGCTGTCGCTCGACCGGCTGGACCTCGATCGCTATCTGCCGCCCCCGGCCGCCCAGCCCGAACCGGCGGACATGACGGCGTGGCGCAACTGGCCGGTCGAGGCGGATCTGCGGGTCGGCCGGCTGACGGTCGGGGGATTCGTCAGCGAGAACGCGCGCCTGCGGCTGACGGGCCGCCCCGTGGGCGCGAACACGACTACAGGCGCGCGCTGAACACCGGCAGGCGCCAGCCGAAGCGCATCGCGCCGAGGCGGATCACGAGCACCAGGACGCCGGCGGCGAGCGCCGCCGCGCCGGGCGTCGCGCCGGCGGCCTTCATCGCGATCAGCAGCAGCGCGCCGGCCCACGACGCGGTCGCATACAGTTCGCCGCTGAACACCAGCGGCACTTCGTTGCACAGCACGTCGCGCACGATGCCGCCGAATACACCGGTGACGACGCCCATCAGGCTCGCGACGAGCCACGGCGTGCCGAGTGCCAGCGCCGCCTGTGTGCCGCTGACGGTGAACAGCGCGAGGCCGACCGCGTCCGGCAGCAGGAAGAGCTTGCCCGGCAGGCGCACGAAGCGCGCCAGCGCGAACGTCGCCAGCCCGGCCGTCAAGGCGGTGATCAAGTAGCTCTGATCGGCGATCCAGAACACCGTGCGGTCGAGCAGCAGGTCGCGCAACGAGCCGCCGCCGAGCGCTGCCGCGAGCGCGACGATGACCATGCCGAAGAGGTCGAAGCGCTTGCGCCCGGCTTCGAGCACGCCGGCGGCCGCCTGCGCGGCGACGCCGGCGAGGCCGATGCCATAGACGAGAATGTCGATCGGAATCATGGGGCGCGAGAATAGCATCGCCGCGCCGTGATAGAGTCGCCGCGCGCCCGTTCCGGCGCAGCCTTCGTCCAGCCCGATGCGATGAAATGTCCGGTCTAGCGCTCGTCCAGGTCCTCAGCAGCGGCATCGCGACCGGCTGCGTGTATGGGCTCGTCGCGCTGTCCTTCGTGCTGATCTACAAGGCGACCGGCGCAGTCAGTTTCATGCAGGGCGAACTGCTGATGGCGGGCGCGTTCGCAGTGCTTGCGCTGCACGTCGCGGCGGGCTGGCCGCTCGCATGGGCGGTGGCAGGCGGCATCGCCGGGACGGCAGCGTTCGGCGCGGTGCTCGAACGCACGGTGCTGCGCCGGGCGCTCGGCCAGGCGCACCTAACTGCGCTGCTGCTGACTTTCGGTCTCGGCATGATGTTGCGCGGCGCAGTGGGCTCGGTGCCGGCGGCGACGCATTCGATGCATCGCCTGGCGCTGCCGTTCGCCGGCGAGAGCTGGCGCTTCGGCGGACTGGCGATCGCTGCCGAGCACATCCTCATGATCGTCGCGACGGCCGTGCTCGCGCTGGCGCTGACGCTGTTTTTTCGTCGTACGCGCGCCGGCGTCGCGCTGCGCGCCTGCTCCGAAAACCCCGCCGCGGCCGCGCTGATGGGGGTATCGGTCGCCGGCATGCATACGCTCGCGTGGGCGCTCGGCGCCGGCCTCGCCGCGGCGGCCGGGCTGCTGCTCGCGCCGGTCACGTTCGTGCATCCGAACATGGGGCTCGTCGCCCTGAAGGCGTTTCCCGCCGCCGTGCTCGGCGGCATGACGAGCCTCCCCGGCGCGCTGGCCGGCGGAGTGTTCATCGGTGTCGTCGAGGCGCTCGCCGGTTTCGCGTTGCCGGAAGGGGTGAAGGACGTCGTGCCGTACGTGCTGCTGATGCTCGCGCTGCTGCTGTTTCCGCACGGCCTCGCTGGCGGCTTGCGGCGGCGATGAAAGGCGCGGTGATGCCGGCGAGCGGGGTCGTGCGGTGGACGGCGGGCATGATCGGGCTTGCGGTGCTCGGCGCGCTCGCGCTGCGTGCGCTCGGGCCGGAGTACGTGCTGGCGCAGGCGGCGTTCGTGTTCACGCACGCGATCGCAGGGCTCGGCGTGGTCCTCGTCGTCGGCCAGTGCGGCCAGATCCCGCTCGGCCAGGGCGCGTTGCTCGGACTCGGCGCGTATGCCGAGACGCTGCTGGCGCTGCGCGGCGTGCCGGCACCGGTGTCGCTGCCGCTCGCGATCGCGCTCGGCGCGGCGGGCGGTTGGCTCGCGAGCCTGCCGGCGCGCCGCCTCGGCGGCCTGTATTTCGCGATGAGCACGCTCGCGTTCGCGCTGATCGTCGAGGAAGCGCTGGTGCGCTGGGAGTCGCTGACGGGCGGTGCGGCCGGGCTCGCGGTGCCAGCCCTGGCGCTGGGCAGCTGGTCCGCGAATACTGCGGCGGCGCAGGCGGGGCTGAGCCTCGTCGCACTCGCGCTCGCGGGGTTCGGGTGCCGGCGCTGGGTGGCGTCGCGGCTCGGGCGGGCGTGGCGCGCGGTGCGCGAGGACGAGAGCGCCGCAGCGGCAAGCGGCATCGACATCAGTCGTGCGAAAATGCTGGCTTTCGTGCTCGGCGGCGGGCTGGCGGCGCTCGGCGGCGCCCTGTATGCGCACTGGATCGGCTTCGTCAGCCCGGAACAGTTCGGGCTGGCGCTGTCGTTCGAGCTTTTGATGCTGGTTTTCATCGGCGGCGCGCGCCGTCTTGCGGGCGCGTTGTGGGGCGCGCTGGTCGTGATCGCGATTCCGCAGGCGATTTCGCTCGCGAGCGAAGTGTTGCCGCCGGATCTCGCCGCTGCAGCGGGTCTCGAGACGATGCTGTTCGGAGCGGTTGTCGTCGCGGTGATCGTGCTGCGGCCCGAAGGCCTCGCAGGCCGGAGATCGCGCAGCTCGTGATGAATTGGGGATGATGGTGAAGTGGTTGGCACAGAAATTTCTCGGCATCGCACTAAAGTGGTGATCTGCCTGTCAGGGAGCGGTGGCGTGAAGGAACTCTTGATGTCTGATGCGCCGCCCGAACCGGGGCCGGAATGATCATGGCGAACTGGTCGGAGCACGTTCGGCAGCGCCGTCCGCTCGTCGTCGGCATCGTCGTTTTCCTTGTCGCGGCGATGGTTTCCGGGGTGCTCGTGCTGGGCCTCGGGCACGGCGCCGGCATCGGGCTGCCGAACGTCGAACCGGTGGAGGGCCTCGGCGACAACCCGGGGCTGTCGCTTAACGTCGGCGTGGCGCTGCTGTTCAGCGTGCTCCTCGGCGTGCTCGCAAACCAGAGGGCGCAGTTGCGCGCGCACCGCGCCTTCGAGCGACTGGTCGCGGCGCGCAGCGCCGAAGTGCAGGCGCGCGAGGCGGAACTGGATCGCGCGCAGTCGGTGGCGCACGTTGGCGAACAGCAGCTGCGCAAGCTGTCGACGGCAGTCGAATGCAGTCCGGCATCGATCGTCATCACCGACCGCAGCGGAACCATCGAGTACGTCAATCCGCAGTTCGAACGCAGTACCGGCTACACGGCGCAAGAAGCGCTGGGAAAGAACCCGCGCATCCTCAAGTCCGGCAATCGTTCCGCGGATGAATACGCGGCAATGTGGGCGACGATCACTCACGGCCACGTGTGGCGCGGCGAATTCGAGAACGTGCGCAAGGACGGGGCGCATTACTGGGAGCGCGCCTCGATCGCGCCGATCCGGGAAGTCGACGGGACGATTTCGGGTTTTGTCGCGGTCAAGGAAGACATCACGCTGCAGAAGCGGGCCGAGCGCGAGCTGCGCGATCGCGAAATGAAGCTCGCCGCGCTGATTGCGTCGTTGCCCGACCTGATGTTCGTCATCGACCGCAACCGCCGCGTTGCAGAATTCCACGCGCCCGATCCCGCCTTGCTGACGGCGCCGGAGCGGTTTCTCGGCCGTCCGTATGCCGAAACGCTGCCGCCGGCAGTGGTCGCGAAGTTCGACGCGGCGCTGGAGGAAATTTCCGCGACCGGAGGGGCGAAGCAGGTCGAATACACGCTCGACCTGCCGCGCGGCCGGCACCATTTCAGCGCATCGATCAGTCGGCTCGCCGGAACCGGCCTCGCGCCGGAGGGCTTCATCGTGCTGGTGCGCGACCTCACCGAGCGCGTGCGCATGGAACAGGCGCTGATCGAAAGCGAGTTGCGCTACCGCGAGCTGTTTGCGAACAGTCGCGTCGTGATGCTCGTCATCGATCCCGTCGACGGTCGTATCGTCGATGCGAACGCGAAGGCCTGCGAATACTACGGTTACGACCCGGCTTCGCTGACGCACATGAAGATCGACGACATCAATGTGCCGGGTCGCGAGCGGATTCCGTTCGGGATCGCGCAGGCCCGCAAGACCGACGCGTTCCGTTCCCGCCACCGGCTCGCCGGCGGCGAGGTGCGCGACGTCGAGGTCGCGAGCAGTCCGATCGAGATTGCCGGCAGGAAGCTGCTCTACTCGATCGTCCAGGATGTCACCGAACGCAAGCGCTTCGAGGAGCGCATGCGCCAAGCGATGGTGGTGTTCAAGGCCTGCAGCCAGGGCATCATGACGACCGATGCGCAAGGCGTGATCACGTCCATCAATCCCGCGTTCTGCACCATCACCGGCTACCTCGCCGCCGACGTCATCGGCCGCAAGTCGTCGATGTTCAAGCCCGAACGCCACGAGGCCGCGTTCTTCGATGCGATGTGGACGTCGATCGTCGAGAGGGGCAGCTGGGCCGGTGAAGTGTGGAGCCGGCGCAGGGACGGCGACAGCTATCCGCAGTGGGTCACGATCACGGCCGTGCGCGACACCGACGGCAAGATCGCCGAGTACGTCACGCTGTTCAGCGATATCACCGAGCGCAAGCAGCAGGAAGTTGCGATGTGGCGCCAGGCCAACTTCGACCCGCTCACCGGGCTCGCCAACCGGAGCCTGCTGCAGGACCGCCTCGGTTGCGCGCTCGCCCATGCGCGTCGTCATGGGTGCAAGGTCGGGCTGCTGTTCCTCGACCTCGACGGCTTCAAGTGGATCAACGATTCGCTCGGCCACGACGTCGGCGACGAGCTGCTGGTGGATGTCGCGCGCCGCCTCAACAGCTGCGTGCGCGACGAGGACACGGTCGCGCGCCTCGGGGGCGACGAGTTCACGGTGGTCGTGCACGACCTTGTCGACCGTGCGGACCTCGGCGCGATCGCCGACAAGCTCGTCGCCGTGCTGCGCGAGCCTTTCGCGCTGCGCGGTGCGCGTCACCATATTTCCGGCAGCGTCGGCATCACCGTGTTTCCCGACGACGGCGACGACGTCCAGACGCTGCTGCGCAACGCCGACATCGCGATGTACAAGGCCAAGCAGGCGGGCAAGAACCGCGCCCAGCCCTATGCCCCCCACATGCAGGCCGATGCGCTCGCGCGCGTGCACCTCGAAGCGGACCTGCGCATTGCGGTCGAACAGCGCGCGTTCGAGCTGCATTACCAGCCGATCGTCGACTGCGCGAGCGGTGCGCTGGTCGGGGCCGAGGCGCTGATCCGCTGGAAGCATCCCGCGCGCGGCACGATCTCGCCGCTCGAATTCATCCCGGTGGCGGAAGAGTGCGGGCTGATCGTCCCGATCGGGGAATGGGTGTTGCGCGAAGTCGTGCGCCAGCGGCGCGACTGGCTCGCGCGCGGCTATCCGCCGCTGCGCCTCACGCTGAACGTGTCGGGAGTGCAGTTCCGTGAAGCCGGCCTGCCGGAGCTCGTGCGCACGCTGCTCGCGGAATGCGACACGACCCGCGGCTCGCTGGTCTTCGAGATCACCGAATCGGTGCTGATGAGCGGCAGCGACGAAAACGTCGAAGCCCGCATGTGCGACATCAAGGAGCAGGGCATCTGCTTCGCGCTTGACGATTTCGGCACCGGTTTCTCGTCGCTGTCCTACCTCAAGCGCTTCCCGGTCGATATCGTCAAGATCGACCGCAGCTTCGTGCGCGACTGCCCGGACGACGGCAACGACGCGAGCCTCGTCGAAGCGATCATCAACATGGCGCACAGCCTCGGGCTGCGCGTGACCGCCGAAGGCGTCGAATCGGCCGAACAGCGCGAGTTCCTGCGCGCGCTGGGCTGCGACTACCTGCAAGGCTACCTGATCGGCAAGCCGCTGGCGGCCGACGCGTTCGAGGCGATGATGGCGCCGCCGGGAAACGTCGCCGCGGCGCCGCACTGCACCGAGTCATGCTGATGGCGATCGCCGCGAGACTTCCATGACGTTTATCCGCCGCCTCTTCGGCGTCGTTGCGCTGGCCGTTTCCTGCACCGCGGCGGCCGAGGCGCCGGGCGTGAGCCGCGACGAGATCGTCGTCGGCAGCATCCAGGACCTGTCCGGCCCGATCGCGCTGCTCGGCGTGCCGGTGCGCGACGGCATGCTGATGCGCTTCGAGGATGCGAACGCGGCCGGCGGCATGCACGGCCGCACATTGCGGCTCGTCGTCGAGGATTCCGGCTACGACCCGAAGAAGGCCGTGCTCGCGGCGCGCAAGCTGATCCAGCGCGACCACGTGTTCGCGTTCCTCGCGAACCTCGGCACGCCGGTCGTGATGGCGACGATGCCGGTCGTCATCGGCGCCGGTCGGCCGCACCTGTTCCCGTTTTCGCCGCACGAATCGACGTACGCGCCGCGCCATCCGCTGAAGTTCCAGATGTTCGCGCCGTATCAGGACTACATGGACGCGGCCACGCGCTTCATGGTGCAGACCCATCGCTACCGGCATGTCTGCCTGCTGTACCAGGACGACGACTACGGACTGGAAGTCATCAAGGGTGTCGAGCGGGCGCTGGCGGCGCTGAACCAGCCGCTTGCCGCGAAGACCAGCTACAAGCGTGGCGCGACCGACCTGTCGAGCCAGATCGCGCGACTGCGGGGCGCCGACTGCGACTTCGTCGTCCTCGCGACCGTCGTGCGCGAGACGGTCGCCGCAGTCGCCGAAGCGCGCAAGACCGGCTGGACCGTCGACATGCTCGTCACCGCGTCCGGCTATTCGGCGCAGACGCACGAGCTCGGCGGCAAGACCGTGGAAGGGCTGTATGGCGTCAGCGTGCTGCCGCACCCTTACGCGGAAGGCGCGAGCCGCCCGCTTGCCGACTGGATCGAACGCTACCGGAAACGCTTCGGCGCGGCGCCGAACGTCTGGAGCGTGATGGGTTACGGCGCTGCCGACCTGTTCGTCAAGGCCGCCGAGCGGGCCGGGCCCGAGCTCAGCGTCGAGCGCTTCGTCGCCGCGATGGAGTCGTTGCACACGCCGCGCGATTTCTTCGGCAGCCCGGAATATCGTTTCAGCCGCGACGACCACCTCGGCAACCGCCACGGGCGCATCGCGCAGATCCGCGAAGGCCGCTGGGTGATCCTGACCGACTATCTGAAGTGAGTGCTGCCGATCGGGGAGGCCGTCGCGTGGAAGACTGCGCTTTCGGCTTTCGGCTGCACCGGAACTTCGTTTTCCGCCCAGCGCAACCGGCTCACGCCCCGCTGGCCAAGGCGTCGAGAATGCGCCGGACCGGCGTCGGCAGCCCGGCCGCGTCCAGGTCGGCGAGCGCAAGCCAGCGATACCCGGCTTCGGCGACGCTGCGCCCTGCGTCCTCGACGTCGAAGCGGATCGGCGTGATCTCGAGCCGGAAATGCGTGAACGCGTGGTTCAGCGGCGCGAGCGGGAGGCTCGCGCGCGGCGCGAGGGCGAAGCGCGTTTGGAGCCAGCGCCCGGCCTCCGGCTCGCTGTCGGGAATTTCCGGCAGCGCGAGCAGGCCGCCCCAGATGCCGGCAGGGGGGCGCTGCTCGAGCAGCACGCGGCCCGCTGCATGAATCACCGCGACGCGCACGCGGCGCTGCGGCACGGCCTTGCGCGGTCGCGCCGCTGGCAGCTCGGCGAGGCGGTCCTCGCGGTGGGCGACGCACGAGTCGGCGAGTGGGCAACGGACGCACGCCGGCCGGCTGCGCCTGCATACCGTCGCGCCCAGGTCCATCTGCGCCTGGATGTAGGTGCCGACATCCGTCTGCGGCAGCAGCGATTCGGCCAGCGCCCAGAGCCGCGCCTCGACCGCCCGCTCGCCGGGAAATCCGTCGATGCCGAACGCGCGGCACAGCACCCGCTTGACGTTGCCGTCGAGGATCGCCGCGCGCTCGCCGAACGCGAACGCCGTGATCGCCGCCGCCGTCGAGCGGCCGATGCCGGGTAGCCGGGCGATCGATTCGGCGCATGACGGGAAGTGGCCGCCGTGAAAGTCGGCCACCACCTGCGCGGCCTTGTGCAGGTTGCGTGCGCGGGCGTAGTAGCCGAGCCCGCTCCACAACGCGAGCACCTCGTCGACCGGCGCCGCGGCGAGCGTCGCGAGGTCCGGGAAGCGCGCCAGAAAGCGCCCGTAGTACGGGATCACCGTGTCGACCTGCGTCTGCTGCAGCATGATTTCCGACAGCCAGACGCGATACGGATCGGGAGCGCCGTCGCGCGTGTGCTGCCAAGGGAGGTCGTGCCGGCCGTCGCGGTGATGCCAGTCGATGAGCCGTGCGGCGAAAGTCGTGTCTGTATCCATTGCCCGCTGTTCCATTCGCCTGCGTTGCCCGATGCCGCCTGCGCAGCGATAATCATCGGCTCCATTCACTTCAGGTGCGGCGGGCGAGAACCTGCGATCCGCCGCCCGGCCCCCGCTCATGTCCCAGCCGCCCGTCACCCATCAGGAATTCACCCGCGCGTTCCGCGACACGCTCGGTATGTTCGCCACCGGCATCGCCGTGGTCACCACCCGGGCGGCGAACGGCGAGGCGATCGGGCTCACGGTCAATTCGTTCAACTCCGTTTCGCTCGACCCGCCGCTGATCGTCTGGAGCCTGGCGCGTCACCTCCAGAGCCTGCCGGTATTCGAAGCCTGCGAATACTACGCGGTCAACGTGCTGTCGGAAGACCAGCAGCACCTGTCGCAGCTCTTCGCGACGCGCTCCGACGAAAAGTTCACCGGCCTGGACATCGACGACGGCCTGTACGGCGTGCCGCTGCTGCGCGGCTGCTGCGCGCGCTTCGAGTGCCGCAACACCGTGCGCCACGACGGCGGCGACCACCTCCTGTTCCTGTCGGAAGTCGTCCGCTTCGACCGCGAGGACCACCCGCCGCTGATTTTCCACAGCGGTGCCTACCGGCGGCTCGCAGCCGAGTGAAGTGGCGCGGCCGAACGTCACCGCGTTCGTCGGTCGGCGCTCGTTGCGATACGCCGGCCACCGACGTGAATCAACATTCAACGCGTTTTTGCCATTGGCTGGCGTAGCCAGACCACCACCAAAGTGACAATGGTCAGCGGAACGACAAACCCGAGCATCGTCGCAGAAAACGCTTGCAAGGCGTCGTGCTGCTGAGCGGCGAGTATCAGATAGGTGACGTAGGCGATGTAGTAGCCCAGGAACACGGCGCCTTCCCAGCGCGCGATCTCACGCCCGGTGAGGAATACGGGCAAGCAGGCCAGAGCGACCGCCAGCATCACCCAGATGTCGAAGTTGAGCAAAGAGGGGGCCAGTGCCAGGCCGCCGCTGCCGGCCACCACGCCGCTGAGCCCCACGCAGCCGAGAATGTTGAACGTGTTGCTGCCGACCACATTGCCGACCGCAATGTCGCGCTCGCCCTTGAGTGCCGCGGTCAGTGACGTGGCCACTTCCGGCATCGAGGTGCCAGCCGCGACGATGGTGAGGCCGATGACCAGATCGCTGACCCCGAACGCCTTGGCAAACGCGACAGACGAGCTCACCAGCCAGTCCGATCCCAGGACAAGCAGTGCGAGTCCCGCGACGATCAGGCCAACCTGGGCCGCCCAGCGCGCATCCCAGCCGCCTTGTTCGGCAGGTTGGATTTTTTCATCGAATTCGGCCGCCTGCTGCGCGCTTTGTTTGCGCGACTGAATGACCAGAAACGCCGTGTAGGCGAGCATCAAGACCAGCAAGAGCGCTCCCTCCCACGGTTTGATGCTGCCATCGAGCGCCAGCACCAGCAGCAGCAACGACGCCCCCAGCATGATCGGAATCTCTTGCCGAATCAGCTGGATGTGCACCACCAAGGGTACGATCAGCGCGCTGGCTCCCAAGATGAACAGCACGTTGAGAATATTGCTTCCCACCACGTTTCCTACCGCGATATCGCCCTGCCCATCGAGCACGGCGCCTGTGGATACGGCCATCTCGGGGGCGCTTGTTCCAAAAGCAACGATCGTCAACCCGACCACCAGTGGTGACAAACCCACCGACAAGGCCAGCTTCGACGCACCGCGAACAAGAGAGTTGGCGCCCACTATCAAAGCCACCAACCCCGCTGCGAACCACAAAGACTGTAACCAGAGCATGGCGTCAATATCCTGAGGAAAATGCCCGACGGGGCTTGTTATTAAACCGGCAATTGAATACAACCGTTCGCCCTGAGCCCGTCGAAGGGCGGGGGCAGGGCTTCGACAAGCTCAGCCCGAACGGGATTTGGTTGCCGCGTTGATGGATCGGGTAATTTTGCACGGCCGACCTGTTAGAGGGGCGCGCCGCCAACGAAAAATTTTTGGGCGAGGCCGGTGATTGGCAGTGCTGTAGCCGGTACTTTTTCTTGCCTTCAAGCCCCCTGCAATATGAAGTGGGATGGCAGGTTGCCCGGTGCCATGACGGGCGCGGGTTTACGTTCGATCTCGTTGACAATGGCTCGGTGAACAATCCGCCGGATCCTGCTGAGCACGTCCAGGAGGAGACGTCCACGACTCGAGGGCAGAGGTCGATCCGGCTTGATCGATCGGTGATCAGACAACAAAAAAGCCAACCTCTGCAGGTTGGCTTTTTGCGGGCCGATCAACGACCTGCCTGTATTCGATGTGGAGCGGGCGATGGGAACGTGACACAGCACCCAACCCATTGATGGAAAACGGTTTCTTCCCGTTCGTTCAATGGGACATGACCGTATTATGTACCGCCCCTTCCCCTTCGGCAAGAATCGATGTCTGCAGAGATCTTCTGACGTCCATCCACTGCCACCAAGGTGAGTGCCGGAGTCACCAAGAGACTTGCCCACGATGCTCAATTGCGCTCGATGGGCCGAGCCAGAGCCATGGGTCACTCGTTCAGGAGGAGAGCGGCGCATTGACGGAACGCCTCCCGCAAAGCCTCTTCATCCGGGCCGATGGAACGAGTGTGGAATCGATGAATCGTCATGCGTTGTCCTCCTCCCCCGCTGGCAGGAATGCAGCCTGGATTGCTGCCGCGACTTGTGTGGCAAGATGCTCGTCCGCAAGTGCCGGGATGTCCTTGATCAGCTTGTTCGAGATTTTTCCGCCGTTGTCCCGCACGGAGCGGATGATGCGATCGATGTCGCCATCGGGCCCTTCGATGACCTGCTTGACGCCCTCGCGCGCGAGCCGAAGACTGCGCAGATAACCCGCCTCCTTGCGCATTTCCTGTTCGATGGTGACACGTACGACCTCGGCGAGGTATTCGACATGGTCCGTCATGTCCGGGTAACGCCAGGCGGGCAGCGCGTCCTGGTAGGCATCGAACTGGAGGTTGAAATGCACGCCGTCCTCGGCGACCTGTTCTGCGCCGAACGCCCAAGCATCGGCGTACTTGCGCATGAGCGGCTGCGAGAACAGCTCGAGCACGTGGTCGTACCCACGACGGTTGATCACCGAACTGGTGATGGTCGCTGATACCGGCAGGATGAACGGTTCGGGAACCGCCCCATCGCGCCTGAGCACATCGTTGATCAGAAAGCGCGAGATGCGCCCATTGCCGTCGGACATCGGATGGATGTAGACAAAGCCGAACGACAACAGGGCCGCTCGGACGAGCGGCGAGGCGCCGGCCGTTTGCCGGGCGCAGTCGCGCAATCCCGACAACAACAGCGGAGCATCGTCCCAATGCGGCGCGATGTAGTGCACGACCTCCGTGAAGCCGTCCATCTCACCCACGAACACCGGCGATCGACGCACCCCGTAGCGGGTCGCTCTTGGCCCCAGAATCTGTGCCTGAAGTTCGCCCAATGCTGCCTCGGACAGCGGATCGTCGTGGCGGCCGCACCAGCGCTCCATCGCTGCCGCGAAGCGCCGCACACGATCCACATGCTGCTCTTCGTGTTCAATTGCAAAGCTGGCTCGACTCTCCTTGATGGTCAGCCAGACTGCGCTGCGCTGCAGGACGTCTGCGCCGAACTCGACCTCCAGATCCGCAAGATGCTGAGCACAGTCGTACTGTTCCGCCTGCTGCACTCGGGCCGTGCGCAGCACCGTGGGGCAGTATTGGCGCGAGCCAGGCAGGTTGTCGCGCACGCGCCAGCGCTGGTTGTTGACCGGTTGCCTGGCCGTCAGGTAGGCCTCGCTGTCGAGCGCCGTCACGTAGTTGCCGGCAACCACGCCGGGAAAGTCCAACTGCCGACCGGTCAGGTACTCGTAGAAGAACCCGGCGCGCCGCGCGTACTGCCCCGTGGGCTCGGCGGCAACCCATGCTTCCAGTTCGGCGACAGGTGCCGTCTCGAACAGCCGCGACAGAAATTCCAGATGGACGCCTTCATGCTTGAGGGCGAAGGTCAGGTGACCCGCCAGGGTCTCGGTTGGCCGGGCCGTAGGCGGATACTGCTCGTGGACGTAGCCGTCTTCGCGAACGGTCGCGCGCGACTTGGCGATGGCGCTGTCCGTGCGCAAGGCCTGCACAGTCGACACGCCATAGCGGTCCGCCAACCATCGATAACCGATCCAGTCTGACATTTAGAAAATAGGACCACACCCACAAAACGATTAAGCTGTGGAAATTTTGATTATTTCATCGCTTGTCGTCAATGTTTTGATTAAAGGCGGTGTAGATCTCCGAATCTCGCCCCCCCAGATGGCCCAGACGCAGGTAGGCAGCGAGCTGAATCAAGCCCCAGCTAGCCATGCGCAATTTCCTGAACCTCGTCCAGGGCCGCCTCGATCACGCGCTCCGGTGCCGATGCCAGCAGATCCAGTGGCCGCTTGCCGCCCAGGAAGCTGTTGTCCGAGCGGAACCAGTAGGCCATGCCCCAGCTGTCCTTGTGCCCGGAGAAGGTCTCGATGATCTTGGCGAGCGCCTTCGCCGGCCGGAAACTGGCGTCGCGGTCCAGTCCATAGCCCGGGAAGTAATCGACGCCCCCGTGGTTGATGGCGAAGATCAGCCCCTGCTTCTTCCATTTGTTGGGCTGGGCGCTGGGGTTACGGGTACTCAGCCCCGCCAATTGCGCGATCTCGGCCGCGGTCAACCAGTCACCGCTTTCCAGCACAGCCTTGCGCGCCTGCACCAGCATGGCCGCTTCCTTGAGCAGGCGGGGAGACGGTGGCGTCCGGGGCACCAGGATCTCGGCCAAGCGCTCCAGCGACTCCCGGTCATGGCGCTCCAGCAATACCTTGAACATGGAAGACGCCACGTTGGTGAAGTTCTCCGCCAGGGCCTGGAAGACGTTTGGTGTGATGTGGTCGAACGCGACCACCAGCACGCGGTCAGCATGCGATTTCCCAAGACGAGCCCGCACCTCCTTCGGGGTGCCAACCAAAGTCGAGACCCCCGGATGGTCTGCAACGACGCTCATGGATGCTCTCCTTTTGAGGTTATCAAGGTTATCAAGGTTATCTAATGTTAGCGTATCGTCGATAACCTTGAAAGCGTGCTCCCTCTGCAGGGTCAGCGCGCCTGAATCGGAGGAAAGGCTCCATGAATTCCCGCACGCTCTATGTGATTGGCAACGGCTTTGACCTGTGGCACGACATCCGGTCAAGCCTGGGCCAGTTCAAGCAGTACGTCCACGCCACCGACCGCGACGTCTACCGTGAGATCGAGGAGTACCTCCCCACGCAGGAGGACTGGAGTGACCTGGAGCTTGCCTTGGCCAACATGGACGTGGATGTCCTCATCGACAAATTGGGGCACCTCATGGGCTCGTATGGGGCGGAGGACTGGAGCGACTCGGGGCATCACGATTTCCAGAACGAGGTGCAAAACGTCGTTGAGCGCCTATCCAACGGCTTGCGACTGCGGTTCACCGAGTGGATTCGGAAGCTGTCGATCCCAAGCCCGGCAACGGCTCGAAAACGACTTGCGGCGCTGGATACGGATGCGGTGTTCTTCAGCTTCAACTACACCAGCACGCTGGGTACGCTGTACGGCGTTCGCCCCGAACGGATTCTGTTCATCCACGGCTACGCAGATCTGGCTGACGACGAACTTGTGCTGGGGCACGCGTGGCATCCGCTGAGCCGCAAGTCGTTGAATGATCGCCCAGACATCGATGAGATCGACACGCGCTTGATGGAGGCCAACGACATCATCGACGGCTACTTTTCTGCGACGTTCAAGCGCTCTGGCGAACTCATCGCGGAGCACCGGGGATTTTTCGACGCTCTGACCGACATCGAACAGGTGATCGTGCTGGGGCACTCGTTGTCGGCTGTCGACGCGGCCTATTTCACGGCTTTGCTCGAACAGTGCAGCGTGACCAAGGCGCGGTGGCAGGTCGCATGCCGTTTCCCCGAAGAATGGCCTGAGAAACGAGTGCTGCTTGCTCGCCTGGGCATCGATTCCACCAACGCCGCACCTGTACTTTGGGACGCGCTGTAAGCACCGTGATCCACGTGGCGCCTGCGTCTATTTCAGTCTGACAGCATTGCCTGCAGGTCTAAGCACGCCCACGGATGAACCGCGCGTGCCTGAAACGCGCTGCATGCTGTCGATAGGAAAGCTTGTGGTTCGGAGGCAGATAGATCCTGGGCGCAACAGCTTATGCAAAACGGGTCTCGCCGGGTTTCGACAGAGTCATATCCTTCACGAGTATGCAAAAGGCATCCATCAACGTCGCTGCCGCGAGATTCGGCCCAGCCCCGTCCTGCAGTCAAGAGCGGATCGAACCCAATATCCATCTTTGCACATGGACGGCCTCGCGATGATCTGGCAGGGGCGACGTGATCGGTGCGCGCGAACGAGCATGGGCCTTGACGCTCTCGGCGTTGCTAGCGCCGGGGACGCAGTGGTCTAGAGGAGCTTTGGAAGATATTCCTGGTAGGGAGAGGGATGCATGCACGACAGTCCACCTGTATCCAAGGTCTATTATCGACCGATCGAAGCGGCCATACGCTGGGCAGGCCTGCTGAAATACAAGAAAGACATCTTGCGCCTGATATCGTCACCAAGACACTTGCCCATGACGCTCGACTGCCCTGGATGGGCTGAGCTACGGCTGTGCACCGAGCGCATCCACGATGCCATCTTCAATGGCGAGCTTCCATACGGACGCAATGGCATCACGCAGAACGACAAGGCGCTCTGGGATTCTCCTGACCTGACCATCAGGCACCTGGATCTCAAGCGCTGGATGCGGGATCACTATCCTGAAGAACGTCCAGCCTTCCTTTTCAGTCGCCGCGAGCGCATCGCTCACCCTATCATCACCTTGGAGACGGGCCAGGCAATGCTGGTCGAGCGGGAGGCCTTGAAGGCGGAACTGGAACACTGCCGGCGCCAGCTCCAGACGCTGCAGGAGCAACATCACGGCCTGCTGAAACAGAGCGAAGTGATACCCGCGTGCAACGAAAGCTCAATCACGGATCGGTCGGAATCCACCTACCTGCACATCATCGGCGGCATGCTTGACTTGATGCTGAGCCAGTCGCCGGCAGGCACTCCCTACTCGTGCTTCAGGACGCAGGAAGCGGTCGTGACCGCCTTGATCGCACATCACAGCGGCGTCATGGGGATCACCGAGCGCACTCTGCACGGCAAGTTCGCGCAGGCGCGCCGAAAGATCCGCAGCTCGGCCTCGTAGGCCCATAGACCGCCGGCCGTCACCCCGCGGGTGTGCGAGTCCAGCTACGCACCGACTTGCAAGCTTGTATGTGCAGTCCGGGAAACTGCATTTGCGGTGGTTTCCGTCAATCAGATCTATTTAATGAGGGTCACGCCAACGAACGCCACTGAGCGTTAAGGAGTGACCACCATGTCGCAAACGCCAGCATTGCCGCCGGGCGAGCGCCGCATCTTGCGGCTCGACGAAGTCGAAGCCAAGTCTGGTTTCAAGCGCGCCCACATCTACAGCCTCATGAAGAAGGGTGAGTTCCCCCAGGCGCTGCGCCTTGGGGTCCGCGCTGTCGGCTGGGACTCGACGGAGGTGGACCTCTGGATCAGCGAACGCCTCAAGAACCGGGTGTGACCGGCTCTCCTACGGATTCCCTGAACACCCATGAGGAGAGCCTGATGCAGGTCGTATCCATCATTTCCACGAAGGGCGGTGTCGGCAAGACGACCACTGCCGCGAACCTGGGCGGTCTGGTGGCTGACGCGGGTTTGCGCGTGCTGCTGATCGACCTCGACGTTCAGCCCACGCTGTCGTCCTACTATGAACTGGCGCACCGAGCCCCTGGTGGCATCTACGAGTTGCTGGCATTCAACGAGCGGCGCCTGGAGCAGCTGGTATCGCGGACTACCATCACCGGCTTGGACCTGGTTCTGTCCAATGACGACCGGGGCGAACTGAACACGCTGCTCCTGCACGCCGCGGACGGGCGTCTGCGTCTGCGCCACTTGCTGCCAATCCTGGCACCGCTGTACGACCTGGTACTCATCGACACCCAGGGCGCGCGCAGCGTGCTGTTGGAAATGGCGGTCCTCGCCTCCGACCTGGCGCTTTCGCCCGTCACTCCGGAAATCCTGGCTGCGCGCGAACTGCGCCGCGGCGCCCTGCAGTTGATCGAGGACCTCTCCCCGTACCGGTGTCTCGGCATAGAGCCCCCGCCGCTGAATCTGCTGATCAACCGTGTGCATCCCGTTTCGTCGAATGCAAAGCTGATCCAACAGGCGTTGCGCGACGTGTTCGCCAGCCACGTCGGGGTGCATGTCCTCGACACTGACGTTCCTGCCATCGAGGCCTACCCGCGTGCCTCAACGAGGGGCCTGCCGGTGCACCGCGTCGAGTACCGACAACCCTTGGGGCGGGTCGCGCCGGCGGCATTGGAGACCATGCGTGCCCTGGCACGGGAGTTGTTTCCGGCGTGGCGCGAGCGCTTCGCGCTGGTGACAGGCGAGCTCAATGAGCACAGGGGAGTCCGCCATGGCGAACGCGCATGAACTGGCGCGTGGCCACAAGCGATTACGAGCCCTGGTCGAATTCGCCCTCGCAGAGGGCTGGCACGTCAAGCGAACGCAGGGAGGACATCTCAAGTTCACCAAGCACGGCTGCGCGCCGATCTACACTAGTTCGACGGCCAGCGACCATCGGGCCAGCCTCAACGCCCGGGCTCAGATCCGCCGCGCTGATCGCGAGGCCCGTTGCGCCCTCGATGCTGAGGGGAAGGGGGGTGGGCATGGCTGAGATGACCCCTCAGGACATGGCGGACAAGTTGCTCGCCGCCGGGTTTCAGCGCACCGGTCCCGCGGTGACGGCTTTGAGCGATCCGATCGCCGACACCCCAATGATCGTGACGTTGGACCAGTTGCGCCCCTATGAGCACGACCCTCGCGTCAAGCGCAATCCGGCTTACGAGGAAATCAAGGCGTCCATCCGAGAGCGTGGCTTGGATGCGCCACCGGCGATTACGCGGCGCCCAGGCGAAGAACACTTCATCATTCGCAATGGTGGCAACACACGTCTGGCAATCCTTCGCGAGCTGTGGGCCGAGACCAAGCAGGAGCGCTTCTTCCGCATCTCCTGCCTGTTTCGCCCCTGGCCGGAGCGGGGCGAGATCGTCGCCTTGACGGGCCATCTGGCCGAAAACGAGCTGCGCGGCGGCCTGACCTTCATCGAGCGCGCGCTGGGGGTGGAGAAAGCGCGCGAGTTCTACGAGCAGGAGATCGGCAGAACGCTGACCCAGTCCGAGCTGGCGCGGCGCCTGACGGGCGATGGCTACCCGGTGCAGCAATCGCACATCAGCCGCATGCAGGACGCGGTGCGCTACCTGCTGCCGGCGATTCCGACAGTGCTGTACGGCGGGCTGGGCCGGCATCAAGTGGAACGGCTCGCGGTGCTGCGCAAGGCGTGCGAGCGTATCTGGGAGCGGAGAGCACTGGGCCGTCACCTCACCGTAGACTTCGTCACGCTGTTTCAGGATGTGCTGTCGCAGTTCGACACGCAGCCGGATGACTTCTCGTTCCAGCGAGTGCAGGACGAACTGGTGGGCCAGATGGCCGAATTCCTGGAAGCGGACTATGACACGCTGAGCCTGGAGATCGATGACAGCGAGAGCCGCCATCGGGCCTTGACCAGCGAGCCGTCGCCGGCGAGCCCGGCGGCACCCATCGTGCCTGCGACGCCGAGGCCTGCATCGCATCCTCCGGCGACGACACCTGCACAGCAGGCTGACCCACCGGCTGGACCCGTTCCCGAGCTTCCCCCGACACAGACTGATACGCCTCTCGCGCTTGGCAATGAGCAAGGTGAGGGAGAAGGCGCCGCACCAGTACCGGCCGACGGTGATGCGGAGCGCCTGCAGGGACACATCGTGTCCCCGGCGCTGACCACTGAACGCCTGCAATCCATTCAGCGCTTGGTGGCCGGCCAGTTGGGCGACAAGCTCCCCGACTTCGAGGCCGATGCTTTGCGCGCGATTCCAGTGCAGGTCGGCGGCCTCTACCCGATTTCAGATGTCTGGTACATCGAGCCCGGACTGGACGTGCCGGACCGGCTCCGGGTGCATATCGCACAGTTCGCTCGCGAGATCGCCAAGGAGGCGGCGGTCGCCGAGCAGATCGAGCCCAGTGAGCGCGGCATCGGCTTTATCTGTGTGACTACTGCCATTTGCCAGACGAAGGCCTTGCCGGCCTTCGCCCGTGCCGTGCTGACGCTGCTGCACGTGCTGACCGCGGCGCCCGCACCTGCGACAGGACTCGATCGTGAGCGACTGGCTAACGACTTGGCGCCGCTGCTGCGCGGCGGCGGAACGTCCATGCGCCTGAGCGACGCCGGCCTGGTGAAGCTGTTCCGGCTGCTGCGCTTGGCGCGTCGTCTGCTGGACCTGGAGACCGGTGTGGCATCCGTCGCCCCGGGCCACGAACCCTGAGCGCGGGAGACCGCCATGTCGTCACCCCATCCGCTCAACCAGGCCGTCATCGCCCAGGCGCTGCACGATCTCCGCAACGGCCAACTGCGTCGCTGCAAGGCGATGGGCTTCGGCGACGAGGAGTTGGATGCGCTCAAGCATCCGGCGCTGGTCAGCGTGCTGGTCAACGCCACGGTGTCGTGGTGTTCGGTCTCGGTCAACCGCGAGGTGCTGAAACGGCTGCTGAGCCAGGTGCATGACGTGGAGCAGGAAATCGCCACGGTGGATCGCATGCTGCGCCTGGGTGCGAGCACGGAGATGGTGAGCCGCTTCTACGGCCTCACGCATCAGGAGGTCGCCCTGCGGCGCGACATCCTCGGATTGCCCAAGCGCAAGGGGCGTCACCCGGTGCTGGACGAGGCGCAGGACGCTGCCTTGTGGGAGCACTGGAAGGCCGGTATCACCGAGCGTCACATCGCGCTGGACGATGACATGGCGATGCTGGCGCTGACCATGGACCTCGCCGAGACCCTGACGCTGCCGATGTCGGTGATCTGGGCGGCGATACGGAACTGGATTGACCAGGGAGTCGTGTAGACCATGGCCACGGGCGGCGCGTCACGGCGCGATGGTCCCCTGGCGCTGTCGGCGTTGTTCGACGATGCGCTGCGAGAGCTGGCACCGGCCCAAGTGGCGGCACCGGCCAGTGACGGCTTCCTCTACAGCGGCAATCGCCATGAAAGCGTGCCGCGGGCGCTATTCCTCGATCGGCGCCTGACACCGCTGGAGCGCAACGCGTGGCAGGTGTTCCGCCTGCAGCTCAACAACGACGGTGTGACGGCTTTCCCGACCTATGACCAGCTTCGGCCCTACCTGGCCTCGATGCCGTGCGCGGCGCAGGCCTCCCACGAGACTGTCGCGCGCGCCTTGACGCTGCTGCGGCTGACGCGCTGGTTGAGTCTGGTGCGGCGACGGCGCGATCCGAAGACCGGCCGCGTCCTGGGCAACCTCTATGTCCTGCACGACGAACCGTTGACGCCCTTCGAGGCGATGCAACTCGACCCCGACTACCTGGGCCTGGTGAGCCAGGCTCTCACCCATGTCGCCAAGGCGGTGCAGATCGTCGGTATGCACACGCTCAAGGAGATCGCCGAAGACCCGCTGCTCAGTGGCCGCACGCTCCCGACGCGCCTGCAGGCGTTGGCGCAGCGCATGGTTCGGCACGGCTGGATGCCAGAGAGTTATCCACAGGATGGCGCCGGCCACGATTCCGAAGAAGGCCGGGATGGCTTGCTTCGGAATGCCGAACACCCGTCTTCGGAATCCGAAGCAGGACCAAAACCCGTGCCGGACGGCTCTCTTCGGAATCCGAAGGAAGACCGTACCGTACGTAAGGATCGTATAAATGAAGTACGTACAATACCGCTCGCGAAGGCCTTGCAGAACCTGCGCCTGCCTGAGCGCTTCCTGAATATGAAGGACGAGCAGCAGGCAGGTGCATTGATCGCTCTGCAGCAGGTGGACGAAGCCCAGCGGCAGGCGGTGCTCGACGAGTGGGCGGCACGCTGCCGCAGCAGCACGGTGCGCCACCCGGCCGGCTACCTGTTCGGCATCATCCAGAAGGCGATCCGCGGGGAGTTCAAGGCCTGGGCGGGCGAAGGCGGGTCAGTGCCGCCAGCGCCTCGAGCCACCGCACCTGCGCCGTCGCCACCTCCTGCGTCCAATGGCCCCGACCGCGAGATGGCGCGCGCTTACCTGGCGCAGTTGCGGTCGATGATGCGTGATCCCTGATCGACTGGGCTATCCCCAAGGGATAGCCGGCACAGGCGGCCTTCCTTCCGTTCTTGATTGCTCCCTGTTGTCCCATGGGCGAAACTGCTGCCTGATGGCACAAATGAATCTGATCTCTGAAGCAATACCTTCGATGGCTTCCGACCCGCATGGTCTGGGCTCAGGATTGCCGCACCCCGGAGCCCACCGCCCCGTGAGCGATGACGAACTTCAGGCACAGCAGCGAGAAGTTCAGCGCCAGCTGGGCCGCTGCCTGTTGCGACTTCAGCAATACGAACGCCTGATGAAGGCCATCGTGGCCCATCACGACATTTCGGGGCCTGAGCATTCACTGGAGGCCATTCGTGCGGCGCGCATCGAGGACACGGCGACCAAGACCCTGGGTACGCTGGTGGGCCAATTGTTCGGATCGCATGTCGTCACGGAGGGTGATGACGTCAGCGAGAAGGACCCGGCCCTGCTCGCCGACGTGATTTCATTTCGCACGCGGGTGCAACTGAGCCTGTCTGCGGAGGACTACGTCAGGACGCAGGCTGACCTCAAGGATCTGGTGCCGCTGCGCAATGACCTGGTACACCACTTCATCGAGCAGCACGACCTCTGGACAATCGAGGGGTGCTACATCGCGCACGATGCGCTGACCACCGCCTACACCCGCATCGATCAGCATTTCGAGCAACTGCGTGGCTGGGCCGAACACATGAATCAGGCGCGCCGCCTGGCGGCGGAGTTCGTCCAGTCGGATGAGTTTCACGACCTGGTGGTCAACGACATTGCACCGGGCGGCACGGTGGATTGGCCGGCGGCCGGCATCGTTCGCGCATTGCGCGAGGCGGCCGGGGAACTGGCCGTCGAGGGATGGACGCCCGTCGCCGCGGCCGGACGGTGGATTTCCGAACGGCATCCCGAGCAACTGCCCGCCAAATATGGATGCAGCAGTTGGCGCCAGGTGGTGCATGAGTCCCGCCTGTTCGAGTTTCGCTACCGAGATGTCGATGGTCGGCGTGCCGCCTGGTTCAGGGCACGAGAGACATAGCCTTACCCGCGACGACATTGCATGACGCTGTGCCAGCCGCTCATGCCTTGCTTTGCCTTCCGCGCTATCCCCAGGGGATAGCCGGCACAGGCGGCCTTCCGCATCAGGCAAACCGGGCGGACACCGGCGGCGGTTTGATGACTGACAGCCTTCCGCCTGATGCCGATTCTGGCGACTCGTTCATTCCCCGCGAGTCGTCTCCATGGCCAACGAACCCCTGCAACTGAATCTCGGATCGCTGCGCAGCGCGATGTCGCTGACGATGCATACGCATCATGCCTCTCGTATTTGGCACGGTCGCGCGCCGACCGAGGGGCGCCCCGGCATCATCGGCCTCAACGGCTACCTCAGCGTGATGAACAAAATGAAGCGCGGCGCCGAGCAGGACGATCCCTACTCGGACTGGTGGATGCTGCGTATCGAGGACAAGCTGGCCGATACCAAGACCCGCTTGCAGACTTTGCGCGAACAGGTGGAGCAAGCACTGTCCGACGTGCCGCCCGCGCTGTCTCTTGGCGAAAACATGAACGTGCAGCCGGTCAAGCTGCCGCTGTTCGTGAATGCGCAGCTCGGTTTCATGGCGGTATACCTGTTGGCCGACTACGACGACCTGGCGCGCAAGCTGATCCTGGCGCACCACACGGCGCTGATCGACCGCAGCACGCTGGAGCGCTGGCTCAACGACGGTGCGCATGCACTGCGCAGCCTGTTCTCCCTGGCACAGCAGTACCGTTACTCCGGCACGACGCGCGACGACTTCGCGGCGAAGAACGCCGCGGCGCGGGCGGCACAGGAGAAATTCGGCGAACTGCCGCAGGACGTGCTGGAAGGCACGCGCCGTTCGCGCTTTGCGCCACCCGTTGCACGACCGGGGAACCGGCCCGAGGCACCGGTCGCTGACGCCTCGGAGTCGGAACTCGCCGATGGTGCAGGCGACGCCGCGGTGCAAGATGAAGGTACCAAGGCATGACGGCGGCGTCTTCTTCCGGCCGTCCAGCACGCTTCATTCCGCTGGCACAGGCGGACTTCCAGCGGCTGGAACACGCAGGCTACCTAAAAGGCCTTTTACAGCCATTTAAAGGTAAGAGGAGTCTGGAGACCTGGGCCGGCCAGAGCATGGCGCTGCGCGACGAGCTGATCGCCCTGGCACAACGGCAGGTGTTGCCACAGGCGCGCGCCTATCCCTTCAACCTGCTCGATGTGCAACTGGCCCAGCAGACGACTGGCGCAGGGACGACCTTTCTGCGTTGGCGCAACCTCGACCGCTCGGCCATGGGCGTCGCCTTGTGGGAGTCGCTGCTCGATCGCCCCGCGACACCGGCTTCGCTGATCGACGATCTGTATGCGATCGAACTGCAGCGCATCGCGCTGAACATGCAGATCAGTCAGACCCACGGAATCGCCCGCCTCGCCCTGGAATGCGCCAGCAGGATGGCGCAAGCCGAGGCGACCTATCTGCGGCGTGTCCACGGGCATGTGGCATCCATTCCCACCACTCCCAAGGAGTCACCATGAGCACGCACTTCGTCGGCGAGGGCAACATCGGTTCTGCGCCGGAGTACCGCGAATTCCCCAACGGCAACGACGAGCCGAGGCGGCTGCTGCGGCTGAACGTCTATTTCGACAATCCCATCCCGAAGAAGGACGGCGAGTACGAGGACCGTGGCGGCTTCTGGGCGCCGGTGGAACTGTGGCATCGCGATGCCGAGCACTGGCAGTCGCTGTACCAGAAGGGCATGCGCGTACTGGTCGAAGGCCGGACCGTGCGCGACGAATGGGAGGACGCGGACGAGAACGAGCGGGTGACCTTCAGGATCGAGGCTCGGCGCGTCGGCATCCTGCCATACCGCGTCGAGACGGTGACGGTCAGCGCCAAGCCGACCGGGGGCCAGTAGCCGGCCATCGAGGGCGGCTGTAGCAGCCATCAGACGCGCTCCATGCGCCAACGATCTATCCCCAGGGGATAGCACCAGTCAACAAATCGGTGCCAGGGCGGTTCCGCTTCCTTGCGGACCGCCGCGCTTGGTCACGACATGCTGCTGCTCATCCGATGAACAGCACATTTGAGAGGAGGCTTCATGCGCGTGTTCCTGTGCGAGAAGCCTTCGCAAGGCAAAGACATCGCCCGTGTGCTGGGTGCCAGCCAGCGTGGTTCCGGCTGCTACAGCGGCGCGGGTACTGTCGTGACCTGGTGCATCGGTCATCTTGTCGAAGCGGTTCCGCCCGAGGGTTACGGCGAGCAGTACAAGCGCTGGACCATCGAGCAACTGCCCATCCTTCCCGAGCGCTGGCGCGTCGAACCCAAGGCTGCGACTGCCGCGCAATTTAAGATCGTCAAGCAGCTCGTCGGCCAGGCCAGCGAGCTGGTGATCGCCACCGACGTCGATCGCGAGGGCGAGATGATCGCCCGCGAGATCGTCGAGCTGTGCGGCTACCGCGGGCCGATAAAGCGTCTGTGGCTGTCGGCGCTCAACGATGCGTCGATCCGCAAGGCACTGGGCGCGTTGAAGCCCTCGGCCGAAACGCTGCCGCTGTACCACTCGGCACTGGCACGCTCGCGTGCCGACTGGCTGATCGGCATGAACCTGAGCCGGCTGTTCACGCTGCTCGGACGACAGGCCGGCTACACCGGCGTGCTGTCGGTGGGCCGGGTGCAGACGCCGACACTGAAACTCGTGGTGGATCGAGACCGCGAAATCGCGCGATTCGTCTCCGTGCCGTTCTGGGCCGTCGAGGTGGCGCTGTCCCATGCGGGGCAGTTCTTCACGGCGAGCTGGACGCCGCCGCAAGCTTGTACCGACGATGCTGGCCGCTGCCTGCAGCAGCCAGTTGCCCAGCAGGCCGCCGGGCACATATGCGCCGCCAGCAGCGCCCAGGTGGTGTCAGTCGAAACGGAGCGCGTACGCGAAGCTCCACCGCTGCCGTTCGATCTGGGCACGCTGCAGGAGGTGTGTTCCAAGCAGTTGGGCCTGGACGTGCAGGAGACGCTGGACATCGCCCAAGCGCTGTACGAGACGCACAAGGCGACGACCTATCCGCGCTCTGACTCGGGCTACCTGCCCGAGAGCATGCTGGCCGAGGTGCCGACCGTTCTCGACAGCCTGGTCAAGACCGATCCTGGCCTGCGTCCGTTGATCAATCGCCTCGACCCGGCCCAGCGCTCGCGCGCCTGGAACGACGGCAAGGTCACGGCGCACCACGGCATCATCCCGACGCTGGAGCCCGCCAACCTGTCGGCCATGAACGACAAGGAGCTGGCCGTCTACCGGCTGATCCGCGCGCATTACCTGGCGCAGTTCCTTCCACACCACGAGTTCGATCGGACGGTGGCACAGCTCGCTTGCGGCGGGCAGTCGCTGCTGGCCGTGGGCAAGCAGATCGCCGTGGCCGGCTGGCGCCAGGTGCTGGCGCCGCCGGAGGAAAGCGACGCGGAAGGCGATGACGCCCAACGCAGCCAGGTGCTGCCGGCACTGCGAGCCGGCTTGTCCTGCCAGGTCGGCAACGTGGATCTGAAGGCACTGAAGACCCTACCGCCCAAGCCCTATACGCAGGGCGAGCTGGTCAAGGCCATGAAGGGCGTCGCCAAGCTCGTCACCGACCCGCGCCTGAAGCAGAAGCTCAAGGACACGACAGGCATCGGCACCGAAGCCACGCGCGCCAACATCATCAGCGGACTGCTGAGCCGCGGTTATCTGCTGAAGAAGGGCCGCGCCATCCGCGCCTCGGATGCGGCCTTTACACTGATCGACACCGTGCCGGCGGCCATCGCCGATCCGGGCACGACGGCGGTCTGGGAGCAGGCGCTGGACATGATCGAGGCGGGCCAGATGACGCTGGACACGTTCATCGCCAAGCAATCCGCCTGGGTGGCGCAGCTCGTGCAGCAGTGCCGCGGCGCGACGCTCGCCATCAAGCTGCCGCCATCGCCTTCGTGCCCGCAATGCGGCGCGCAGATGCGCCAGCGCTCTGGCAAGAGCGGCGCTTTCTGGTCATGCAGCCGCTACCCGGACTGCAAGGGAACGCTGCCGGTCGATACCTCGACAGGCAAGCGCAGTGCGCCGCGCAAGCAGCGTGCTTCCCCCAAGGCGTCCTGACGCCGACGAATCCCTTCGCCACGCCGGCCATTTCCGACGGCGGGGCCAGCATCCCGCACCCCGCGGGACTCCCCAGCACACGTCTCCTTCTGCAACGGTGTGCGCATCTCGCCGCCCTGCGATGGATCGGCGAGATGAGAAGGCCGTTCCTCTGCGAATCGCGTCTGCCGCGACTCCATTGATCGAGATGCTTCCGTCGATGACGAGGGGTCTCCTGACGCTTGGCCGACCTGTACCGCGGCGAGCCATCAGGAGACCCCTCGGGTCGACGGTATTCGGTGCCGGTGCCCGCCGGCGGAACAACGGGCTCCCTTTGTGCGCGGATGTGTGCCGAAGGATGACGACCCCAGCCACGACACGGGTCGGGTGCGATTGCTGACGCAGCGAGCGGCTTTGACGACGGCCGGGACTGCCACAGCCCACAGGTGGTTTTCTCTTCTCCGGCTGAAGGTTCACGGGCCTTCGGCCTGTTGGTCTTTGTTTGATCCGGATCGGTGTCGCGCAGCCTCAAAGCGGCCCGTGTGCAATGCGCATTCCTCGAAGACGCCCGTGATGCGTGGCGTCAATCCTGCTGCCATGCGCTGCTGACAGTCGTCAGCACCATGCCCTGGCAGCTCCGGTCTTCAAGGCTGCAACGCGGTTCGCCGCGTGGATCGAACCAGTCCGCCTCGCATCGCCCACCGCGGACGAGCGTCTTCACGACGCCGGTGCTGTTCGTGTTCAACCCTTCGGGAGGTATCTGCTCCCGTCTGGGTGTGGAGCTCCCGGTCCTTCAACCAGGAGAGCCCCATGTCCCTTGCATCCGCATCGGCGCCTCTGAGCGCTGCACAAGCCCGTGCCGAAGCCATTGGCTATCTGGCCCCGGCCCACACCGGCAAGCGCCTGCCCCTGCAGGTGCCTCACAGCGCCGCCGGCCACTACATCGGCGCCGCCGATGAAGACGGTCCGGTGTCCCGCGAGTCCGTCGAGTACTTCCGCTCGCAGCGCGCGGCCGACCACGCCTTGGCAACAGGCAGCTGGCAGCAACGCATCCATCCCTGACTTCCACTCACCAGGAGACATTTCATGAGCCAGTCTTTGCCCCAGGACGTACTTGATCAGATCGCGGCGGAAGAACGGCATTTCGCCGAAGCGCCACGGGCCTTCTTCGAAGCGTGGAAGCGCGGTGTGGGAATCGCCGGAGCCGAATGGTTCGGCGACGGCACGCCCGAAGGCCTGCAGCGTGCGACCAGCAAGTGGGATCTGCGTCCCAATGTGTTGATGCTCAACGACGCCCTGGATGTCCTGAGCGGCGGCCAGCGCATGTTCCTGTCCGCGATGGTGAGCTTCTACAACGCCCGCGAAGGCGGCGCGATGCTCAAGCGTTGCGGCTTCGAGGGGCTTTCCGATCTGGGAGGTCTCGATTTGGAGCGCCGCAAAGTCATTGCCGATCTCGCGCTGAACTACAGCGGTTGGTGATCCCGATCCGCTTGTTTGCCTCCCGTTCCTTTTCTCACCCGTGAGGGACATGCGCCTCCATTCGAGGCCGTGTCCCTCCCTGTTCTCAACATCTCTTCAACCATCCGCTGGGGCTTGCTCCCCGGCAGGGAAACGGGCTCCACTTCCTCTGATGGAGAAATCCCATGTCCCCAGATTCCAACCCTTTCCTCCGTGGCTACCAGAACCTGCGCATCGACCGCTCGTTGTGCATCACCTACGAGGACGACTGCCCGCCGGTCTGGCGACCGCTGCATCCCAGCCAGGCGCATTTGACTGATGACCAGGTCGCGCGCTTTCCCTGCATCTTCAGCAATGACTTTGCGTTGATCACCGAAGACCAGGACATTCCCGAAGACCTGGAGGCCCAATGCCAGACCGAGGGCGTGGTGCGCACCGTGGTCTACGCCGTCAGCGGCGACGACTTCGGCCAGCCCGTCCACGTCGGCGACACCTACTCGGAAGAAGCTGCGCGGGAAGTCGTGCGTCGACTGAGCTTCGAGACGGGCTTCTACAGCCGGTGCTGGGAAATCAGCAGTGCCCATCTCACCGCCGAGGCAGGCTGCTTTCTCGCCGAACTGGCGGACATCGCCACGCCGAGCGGCTTTCTGTTCGTCGCCTTTCGCATCCCGTACAGCCCCGCGATCGGCGTAAAGCTGATCGCCACCCCCTGGACGGATGCGAACCTGCAGCTTGTCGAGGGCATTACCGCCGAGCAGTTGCGGCAGGAGCACCGGGTCAAGGGCATGCCGGAGTCCCTCGTGGAGGTACTGCACCTGGCTGCGCTCGCCGACGTTCGCATGCTGGTGTTCGATGCCGATGCAAGCGGGCTGGACGGACTGCCCTTGTACGGCGACGAGTAGCCCATTTCGAGCCCCCATGTGGGGCTCTTCCTTTTCATGGAAGCCGGTGACGGCGTGTTGCCGATTTCCGGACGACGGGCACCCACGCCTGCCGCACGCTTCCCGCATGTTTGCTGGTGTTGCCGGCAGCATGCCCAGGCAGTCGAGACCTTCGAGACTGCGGTGCGGTTCGCCACGCTGGTTGTTTCTTTCGTCGGACGCACGCCGCGTCCATTCACCTCACCCTCAAGGGACATGCCTCCCTTGCGGGCGGGAGTCCCTTGGTTACCACAAGGAGTCTCCCATGGATACCCAAACCATTCGCGCGCAGATGCCGACGCTCGTTCGCGGCCATGTGCCTTCCAACGTCCGCACGTTCAAGTTCAACATCTTCGACGGCCAGCCCAAGGTTTCGACGCTGGGCTTTCACATCGACCCCAAGCCCTTCGAGGGTAAAGTCATCGCCAGGACCGACGAGGCCATCGTCGTCAAGACGGGGCGGGCCGAGTTCGCAGTGCTCGACCGAGCGCTCGTGACCGAGGTGCCCGACGAGGGCGCCAAGGTTCAGGTCGAACCCTACGCCAGACGCCGCTTCGACGGCCTGCGAGCAGACACCCCCGAGGAAGAGACCGCATTCACTGCCGACGGCCAGCCCTACACGGTGAAGCGGTTCGTGCTCGGTTCCGCACCGGCGAAGCTGCCGGTCCCCGAGCCTCGCTGCCCTGAGCTGCGGGAGCTGATCCAGCAGATGGAGCAGTTGCCCGCCCCCGATGGCTACCGGCGCATCACCCACCTGCTGGTGGATGCCGGCGCGCGGGACTTAACCTGGGTCGATCCGCTGCCCAAGGACATCATCGCGACACCGCCGGCCATTGGCTTCACGGTGGCCACGGCGAAGTTCCAGGGACGCGTCACTGTCTTGTACGAACGCGGGCTTGATCTGTACGCGGTGGAACTGCACCGCGGCGACGAAATGGTCGAACGGGTCGATGAGGTGTTCTTCGATTCTCTCGGCAAGACGCTGGAACGGCTGATCGACGACGGGAACTGGCGGCGTATCCGGGTGCAATGCCTGTCCGGCCGCAAGTCTGTCCAGCACTGAGCTCCACGCGGCCTCCCGTCTTCTCGGCGGGTGGCCCTTCATTCCTTTCCCTGGAGATCACATCCATGTCTGTTCGATTCAAAGGCACCGAGCTGCGGCCCGTGCTTGCCGAGGCGGTGGTCAACCAATGTCGCGTCGTCCTGGCAAAGGATCAGGGCGTGTATTTCCTGGCCGAGCGCGGCGAGCGTAGGCCCGATGGCCGCCAGAAGCTCATCGCCTACGCCGTGGGCTGCAATCCGGATGTCGATGCGTTCGATGACTGGTGGGAGCTGTCGCGCGCCGAGTTCGGTGGCGACGACTTCGGCGAGTTCTTCGATCCGCACGATGGTGTCGTTGCGCTCATCCTGCACAGCGCGAACGACCTCGAAATGTCCGCCACCGGGACACACCTGTCGTTGCAGGCCGCGGCCCCAACGCCGAACGGCAACTGACCGTCCCACATTCCCAGCCCCCGCTCGGGGGCGTTTCACCAAAAGCTGAATGATCGCGCCCTGATCTTCCTCGGCACCTACAGTGGGCACCGAACCTTCGTGCCCCTCGGGCGAGATGCGGCCAACTGCTGCCGGTTGACGCTTTCGCGAATCGGTCGCTCGAGAGGCTGCCTGGCTCGGACACCTGCCGTCCGACCTGCGCGGAATGAGCGGTAGCGATCCTTTGTAGAGCTGCCGTTCAGATCGAGGTCAGCCTGAACGGCAGCTACCCGAAAGGCATATTTCGCATCCGCGCGGCAGCCACCTTAAAGTCACCCGCCATCAAAAATGCATAGCCCGATTGAACATGCGTTCAAAATGTATGCAGCGTTTCAGAATTGAGCCTGAACTGATCGTCCGGCATCAGACCCTCTCCGCGCTGCAACGCGATGCTCGAAGTCACTTCTCTCTACCAAGTCGGAAGCCGTCCGTCATGGGCATCGGGATTCCACGGGGTTGAAATGGGATTTCTCGCCCCCACGTAAGCAGATGTTAACGAAGAAGAACACCGAACACTATGGCTACCAGGCCCCATGCGCCCGCACCCGGCGTTACCCCTTCCACCGACTATCTCGACGATCAGGACCTGGTGGCTTGGCTGGAAGCTCGCCTCGCCTCTCGCCACCGCGTCGCGTATATCCACAGCGGCTTCCTGTGCAAGGTTGTGGATCTCGATGGGCCAGACCACTCCCTGTATCCGACCGATCCCGAAGGCGAGGCGAAGAAGTGCCTGAAGAAGCTGGTCACCCGAGGCCTGCTCCAATGCCTGGAACTACCGCTTCAGACCCTACAGGATGCTCACGTAGCCGATCCGAGCTGGACGTATTCCCAGGTGTCGTCGAAACCAGCCGTGGATACCCTCATTGCTACGCGCGACGGGCTGCTTGGCAGGACCGCCGGTCGAGGGCCGGAGATCACCGACAAAACAGCGCAGAAGGTCTGGGCCGATGCTGGTGGTCGATGCATGTTCGCGGGATGCGGGGAAGACCTGACCGAGATCCCCCTTTGGACCCGGACCGCCAGGATCGGATATCTGGCTCACATCATCGCGTCCGACCCTCAGGGGCCGCGCGGCAACCAGCAGGACTCCCACCGGCTCGCAAACAACCCGGAGAACATCATGCTGATGTGCGATGCGCATCACCGCTTGATCGACTCCTTTGCCCCGAACGACTACAAATCCCACATCCTGTACGAGATGCGCCGGACCCACCGCGACATGGTGCGGAACTACCTGGACTCTCTGGCATACCCGCGCACCCGCGCGGCAACGCTGCATGCCAATCTGGCCCACGTCCCGACCTACTTTCATGATTCCGAGCTGATCGACGCCATTCTGGCAACCGGTTGCGCCATGCTGCCGGGGGTTATCCACTATGTGCGCCGTAAGGCCCCACGCGATGATCGCAACACGCCGGGGTTCTGGTCCCAGTACCTCCGGGACCACGAAGGAGATATCCGCCAACTGGTCGCCGGATTCAATGGCGCAAGTGGCGCACTCACGGAGAATCTCGCCGTTTTCCCGCTCCACCATATCCCGACGATGGTGCTGGCAGGCCGCATCATGGGCGAAGCCCAAGCCATCCAAGTCTTCCAGTACAGCAGGAGCCGTCGCACGTGGGCGTGGAATCCCGACATCGCCCCCAAGGCCGTCGGCACTTTCAGCGTAAGCACTATGCCCCAGGCGCGCGCTTCCGAGGTCCTCATGACCATCGAACTCAGCGCTGCGATCGACGAGGACGCCATGCCGCCGGCGCTGCAACCGGATTTGGCCGTCGGCCGCCTGCCGTGGCTTCGTATCACGACGCCGAGTCCTGGTTCCGACTGCATTGCACACCCGGACGACCTGGACCAGTTCATGCAGGTCGCCCGACGGACGATTAACCACGTGCAAGACGTGATGCGGGCCCGCAAAGTTCATCTGATCGCCATCAGCCCGGCCAGCACTGTGTTTCGTTTCGGCCAGATGCTCCAGCCTGGCCACCATCCCGAATACATCCTCTACGACCGCGCCGGCCGCGAATATCCATTCGTTCCGACCTTCTCCATCACAGGCCACGACGTGTCGGCTCTCGATAGCGAGCGGCCCTTGTCCATCTCCCTTCGATAAAGAGCCTGACGCCATGACCCTCACGAAAAGCGCCGACCTGGTCCTTCAAGCCGAGCGGACCCGTCCTGCCCGCCTTACCGAGTCCCTCGAATCGCTTGCCGCTTTGCGGAACGACGGCCTGACGCGTTCCGCGGAGCGAGATCTACTGTTGGCCTACAGTCCTTGGGCTCGGGCACTGAATGAAGCCAACCTCCACATCACAGTGCGCCCGGAAGAAATCGCCGCCGCGGCCGAGGCCTATAGGGAGGTGGCGGGACTCTTGGTCACGAAGCTGGACTGGCCGAATGACACCATCAGAATCCTCCCTCAAGGCTCCGCCAGCACGCAAACCCTTATCCGCTCCCCTTTCGGCGGTGAGAAGTTTGACGTCGATGCCGTCTGCCAGGTCGATATCTCCCGCGTCGCAGCGCAAGACCCGATGGGCTTCTTTCAGTCAGTCGGTGACGCCCTTGAGGAGCTCGAGGCAGAAGCGAAGAAGCGCTGCTGGAACATTCCGTTCCCCAACCGGCCGTTCTATCTCGAGTTCACCCCGTCCGTACCGCTGAACAACGTGTCCCAGTACACCATGGAGTCGATGGCGCCCCGGTACCGGGCAGCTTTCGCATACCGAGCAACCGCCTTGGCAGTCGTGGACACGCCGACCGAACGCTGGAAGACATCGAACCCCGCAGGCATGACGAAGTGGATCGATGACACGGCCAAGCGGCCCCTGATCCGTCAAGTCTCAATGGAAACTGCAGTACTACGTGAGGCGAAGGCGGAGGTCGTGCCGGTGCCAGAGCAGGCAGTGGAGATTACCGACACCCTGCGGGTTGCCATCCGCCTTTTCAAGCGCCATCGAGACATGTGCGTGCGACGGGGCATCATTGCAGGCGAGGCCAAGCCGATCTCCATCATCATTGTGACCCTGCTGACCAGTTGCTACGAGGGCCTCGCCGACCTCGGCCGCGTCTACGCTCATCCGGTGGAATTGCTCGACGATCTTGCCTCCCTCTTGGCCCACCTTGTCCTGAAACTCGAAGACCAGTACCGGGTAGATAACCCGACCGTTGAGGGCGAGAACTTTGCTGAAAAGTGGAATCACGACGGTGGGACTCGATATAGGGCGTTTGTCGCATGGTGCAAGGCCCTGTCCGCGGATCTGAAAACGATCCTGGCCTTGACCGAGCCGCAGGAGATATCCACGCGCGTCCGTGAAGTGTTCGGAATTCCGGCGCCCACGACCGACGGTACAGGTCTGTCGTCTGCCCGTTATCCCGCGCCGCCGCCGACTCGTCCCGGACGAGGGCTGGCATAAGGCCGTAGTGTGAGTCTTGCAAATCTGGACCTAACCAGTGTCCAACAGCACTTCCCGGACTTGCTACCATCCGCCCTGAGCCGTGACCGCGGCGCAACAGCCTATCGGTTAAGACTGCCGGCGTTTCCGTCGGGCAGAGCATTCGGGTGGGCAGAGCTGCGGTTGCCGAAGGGTTTTCCTGAGCATGCTCGGGCCGAAATCGTTCTCTCTCCCGACGCAGTGCTGCGTGTTCCGCACCTCGACCAAGCTGGCGTCCTATGCACCGACGGAGACCCAGGCCCCGGCTCGGGGCATTCGCCCGAAGACAGAATTCTTCTCCTTCTGCAGGCCTACCAGGAGCATTTCCTGGCACCCTGGTTGGCTGGCGGCATGGATGGCGATTTCGCTGCAGAGGCCCTCAACTACTGGGCAATCGAGGTGGCCCAGTCCCTCTCCCACAGCGATCCAGTCCGGGCCGTCTGGACGGTCGATCCATGCCCCGCTGAGGCCATCGTCAGACAGGGCCTGCTCCTCTTACCCGAGCGGATCGTCATCGCAGCCGATGAACAGTTACCCATCACCAATCGATTGATCCGGTCCATGGGCAAGGGGGCAAGCCAGCACATCGGCGTTCTGGTGGCCGACATTCCCATTTCGCACACCCTCACCCCAGGTACGTGGCCACGCACCGCGTCCGACCTGGATCTGATCCTCGGAGGACGCCTCAAGCCCGCTGAGTACGAGATGTTCCGTTCGGCCACCAGTCGGCGTGGCCGCCGCATTCATCGGGTGGTCTTGCTGCGCAGTTCCGAGTCCGCCTTCGCGTACCTGCTCCCAGGCGGCCCGCCGACTGTCGTCGATGACGGCAAGCGCAAGAAAACGTATCCGCCCCTCAGCAGGCCTTTGCCGCTCAGCGCGGTCCGTCTCGATCCGGATTGGACAGTGGGGCGTGACCAGCACCCTGAAGTGGCGGATCGTCAGGGTAAACGCATCCTTGTTCTCGGCGCCGGTGCTCTTGGCAGTCCGGTAATCGACCATCTAGCCAAGGCCGGGGTCGGCTTTATCACGGTGGTGGACGCCGACGATCTTTCGCCAGCGAACATCGGACGGCACCTGTTGGGTGCTGAATCGATCGGTAAGAGAAAGGCCAGCGCCGCTGCCCGGCGCGTTAATCTCGGATACCCCGCCACGGTCGTTACTCCCCACGCGATGACCGCGGAAAGCTGGCTGAAGAAACACGCTCTGTCCGGCGTGGACGTCGTCCTCGATCTCACCGGCGACCCGGATGTGCGCTGGTACGTTGACCAAGCCCGACAGGAGCATCCTTGTCCGCTGCTGATCGGCTGGATGGAGCCATATGTCGCGGCTGCCCACGCGTGCCTTCTTCCGCCGCAGACGCCGTGGATCCAGGGTAGTAGGGATCCTCTGAACGATCTCGAAGCGGTGTCCTGGCCAGACGAGGTGATTCGTCGGGAGCCTGGCTGCAGCAGCCGGTTCCAGAGCTATACGGCGGCAGCGGCAGCCCATGCGGTCGCTCTCGTCACCGAGAACGCCTTGGACCTGATCGACGGCGCCGACGGCTCAGCAACGGCCCAAGTGGTGAGCTGGGTGCGAGGCCAACATTTCCTTGACAAGCACTGGCCCGGCCTGGCACTTCGGGACTGGGCACTCCCGGCGGCCCCTCACGAGGGTCTCATTTTGACCCGGCCCTTCCCGTGATACGGATCTTCTTCTACCCCGACTCCACGCGCTACGTCCTGTTTACCGAACAGGTCCTCGCGCATATGTACGTCCACGCTCAACGCCGGCCGTGGCAGAAGGAAACGGGCGGTGAAATCTTCAGCGCCGCACCAAACGCGACCGGCCTCGTCATCAGTGCTGCGGCCGGCCCACACCCGCGCGATCACCGCCGAAGACATGGCTGGATCCCGGATGCAGCTGCGGCCGACCGGGCACGCCACGCCGCATTCGCCCTGGGCAAGCATGCAGTGGGCCTGTGGCATACGCACCCCGAGCCGTGGCCTTCTCCCTCAGGACTGGACCGCCAGACCACGCACGAGTACTTGGAGACCTTTCAGGGCCAACGGTCCCGGTACCTCTTGGTCATCATCGGCAACCGCGGCAGTCCTGTCTCCATGGGCGTCTGGGCGGCCTCCGCGGAGCGCCAGGGCGTCTGGTTAGAGCTAACTGAATCTGCAGCACGCCATGCGTCACTGGATGATGGCGCGACGGACTCCTTACGACCCACCGAGTGAGTTCCTCGACGCGAATGCCGTGGTATCCAACGTGCCAGTGAAGGCAACATAGATTGCCCAGTCCTCGAGTGGCCGTGTCGTGCGACGGCTCCACTGCGTTGTCACGCTGCCTTTCAGCCCGAAGCAGCAGGAACGACCGCGTCGAGCCGAGCCCAGAGAAGACAACGAGTCGCACTCTACGCGTCAGGGACGCTTCATCACTGAAGTTCGACCAATGCGGGCACTGACGAATACCGATATCTGCTCGTGCTAACGCCATCCTACCCCCACGCTTCCCGCCATGTTCCGCTGACTCCCGTCAGCAGCATGCCCAGGTAGCCACGATCCTCAGGGCTACGACGCGGTTCCGACCGCGTTGATCACCCCAGTTCGCACCGGCATCCACGCGCGAACGTCCACCGGCGCTGCCGATGGTGATGCCACCAAACTGCTCCATCAACCCACGCGGGGGTTCCACACCTTCCCCGCCTGGGTCGGGTGTGTCTCCGCCTCTTTGTCGTTCAGGAGATTCACCATGACCACCTTCACCGAAAAGTCCTACTTCGATCTGCACATCACCGGCCTCGGGTATCTCAATCGCATCCGCGAAGTGAAGCCCAAGAAAGGCGATGCGTTCCTGGCCTGCGACATCGCAGCGCTGAACGGTCCCAGCGATGACGTCTCGTACGTGCGTTTCGACACGCGCGTATCGGGCTCGGAAGCGCAGCACCTGGTTCGTCGCTGCATCGATGCCGTCGAGGCGGAGAAGAAAGTCATGATCGGGTTCCGTCTGGGCGACCTGTGGACCGACACCTTCACCTACTCCAAGGGGAAGCGTGCCGGCGAGCAGGGTGTGAGCCTCAAGGCCCGCCTGCTGTTCGTCAGTTGGATCAAGGTCGACGGCAAGCTCGTCTACAAGGCCGAATCCAAGCCGACCGAGACCGACGAGCGCGACCCGGATGTCCCAGTGACGTCCGACGCATCTGCCGCGCAGCAAGCTCCTTACAAGTCCGCTGACGAAGCTCGCGACGACGCCGATGCACCCGCATTGGCTGTCGCCGAGTCGTTTTGATCCGCAAGGCCCTGTTCCCTGGGGCCTTGTCTTCTCTTCGTCAGCAGGAGACCTTCATGATCACCCTCCCCGGCCAACTGGCCATCAAGACCATCCACGGCAGGAACGGCGACTTCAACGTCGGCCGCCTGACGACTTCCATCGGCGAGTTCGTGGTCAAGAACGCCGAACTCGACCAGTACGACGAGGGCAAATACGACGGTGATTTCGTCATCGCCGAGATTCGCCCCTCCACGTACACCGCCAACGGCCGCATGGTCATCGAGATCCGCGCCCACCTGGGCGGGATGACCTTGTCCAACATTGACGCCCTGAGCCGCGACGACGCCCGCCGGCTGAGTCCGCAGGAAGTCGATCCGATCGACGAGGAAACGCAGGCGCCCGTGCGGGCAACGCCCAAGGCCAAGCCCAATGCGAAGCCGCACAACCCGCGCGATCCCCTGGTCGATACCACGCCGTTCGGCAGCGAACCGGCCGCCGCATCCCCCGACGCTTCGGCCGAATCGGACGACGCGGCACTGTTCGGCGCGCTTTGGCCGCTGGGCGAGATCGTCAAGCTCGATGCCACCGTCGATCGCCGCGTCCTGCGTCAGCAACGCGACCGTCTCAGTGCGCTGGGCTACGAGTTCGCCCCGCTGTCCCAAGACTGGCATCTCGCCAAGTCCTGATCCCAACCGCCGCGCCAGCGGCGTTCCACTACCCACCGGGGTTCCTCCCCGGTGGGGCGGGACTCCGGTCTCTTATCCAAGGAGATCGTCATGCAACTCGCATCCCGCTTTGCTTATCGTTCCCCGGTGCTGCGGTCGAATCACCCGCTTTCGGATGAACAGATTCGCACCGTCGCGCCCTCCATCTTCGCGGACACCCCTCACGAGAGCCGCTCCGTGCGGTACAGCTACATCCCCACGGCGGCTGTGCTGACCGAACTGCGCAAGGAAGGCTTCCAGCCGTTCATGGTGTGCCAGACCCGCGTGCGCCAGGAGGACCGCCGCGACTACACCAAGCACATGCTGCGCCTTCGCCACGCAAGCCAGATCAACGGCGCCGAGGCGAACGAGATCATCCTGCTCAATTCGCACGATGGCACCAGCAGCTACCAGATGCTGGCGGGTATGTTCCGCTTCGTCTGCCAGAACGGCCTGGTATGCGGCGACACGTTCGCCGACGTGCGCGTGCCTCACAAGGGCAACGTCACCGATCACGTGATCGAGGGCGCCTACGAGGTACTGCATGGTTTCGAGCAGGTGCAGAACTCGCGCGACGCCATGCGTGTCATCACACTCGACGACGGCGAGGCCGAGGTCTTCGCCAGATCGGCCCTGGTCCTCAAGTACGACGAACCTGGCAAAATCCTGCCGATCACGGAAAGCCAGATCCTGCATCCTCGTCGCTTCGACGACAACCATGCGGACTTGTGGTCCACGTTCAATCGGGTCCAGGAGAACCTCGTCAAAGGCGGCCTGACCGGCCGCAGTTCCAACGGGCGCCAGCGGCGTACGCGCCCCGTCCAGGGCATCGACCAGAACGTCCGGCTCAACCGGGCACTCTGGCTGCTCGCGGAAGGCCTGCGCAAGCTGAAAGCCTGACCACCAAGCGGATCGTGCCCATCGCGGCATGGTCCGCTTCTTCTTTGTCGAGGCGCCCAAATATGTGATGGCCGATCTACGTGAGCAGTGCGCGCAGCGGTTTGTTGCTCACGTTCGAGCAAGTATCGAAGCAGGCTATGCCCATGTCCGTCGGCGATGCCGACAACATGCCCAGGTAGCCAAGACCTTGAAGGCTACGGTGCGTTGCGACGCACAGATCGTTCTCCTCGCCACGCCGCTCACGGCGCTTTCTTCCACCCCTTGGGGCAGTGACTGCCCCGGCGGGACGTGCTGCCTCCGATTCTTTCGAGGTCAACACCATGCCTGTCATCAATCCTTCCAAGACGCTGTACCGCATCGACGAATGCCCCGACCTGATGGCCGACGGCTGCATCGGTGACGAGAACGGCAACCTGGTCTTTCTCTCCATCTGGGCACGCGACACCGCGGTCCAGGAATTCCTTGCCCGTCTGACCCTGGGCCGGGATGAACAGGGACTGGACCAGTTCCATGTCATTACCGAGCAGGGCGGCAGCGTCCCGGTTTTCGTCGGCAACGTCGAGAACCTGGAAAAGCGCAGCACGCGCGCCTACCGGCGCACGCTGTTCGGTTCCCTGACCAACGTGTGGCTGTTCGACCGCCGCTGCGTGCGCCCCGACAAGGCCAACGCGAGCGCGCTGGCGCTGCTGCCGCGCGACTCCACACACCGTCTCGACCGGCTGTGGTCGCTGGTGCGGGACACCTGCCCGCTGCCGCTGCTCGATCACTGGCGCGACATCGTGCTGGAGCTGTTGCAGGCGCGATCGATGCTGACCCGCCTTCCGTTCGCCCTCGGGCCATTGGAAGGCCATCGGCTCGCCATCGACGTTCCGGCGCTGACCCAGGCGCTGGGCGGACTGATCCGCAGCAACGTGCTCACCACTGACGCCTCCGGGCACCCGATCGCCTCCGCCCTGCCGCTCGAGGCGGTGGCTTGAGGTCTCCGCACCGGACATGCGCGCTCGCATGTCCGCTTCCTTCCATCGACATGCCCCAGGAGATTCCCATGGCACTCATGTTCCCGCGGCTCGCCCGCAATTTCGTCAAGAACGGGTACTTCCCAACGGACGAACCCACGCTCGAAAGAGCGCTCACCGCGCTGGCGCCCGCCGACGGCCCGATGTGCATCCTCGATCCCTGCGCCGGCGAAGGCGTGGCGATCGCCGAAGCTGCTCATGCTCTCGGGCGCGAGCAGGTCAAGGCATTCGCCGTCGAGTACGACGCCGAACGTGCGGCACACGTGCGCGGACTCGTCGATCGCTGCATCCATGGCGACCTGATGGACACGCTGATCTCGCGCCAGTCCTTCGGCTTGCTGTGGCTGAATCCTCCCTATGGCGACCTGAGCAAGGACGCCAACGGCAACATCGGCTACCAGGGCCAGGGGCGCGCCCGGCTGGAGAAGCTGTTCTACCAGCGTGCGCTGCCGCTGCTGCAGTACGGCGGAGTGTTGATCTTCATCGTGCCGTCCTACGTGCTCGATGCCGAGCTGGTCGGATGGCTGACGCGCCACTTCGCCGACCTGCGCATCTACCGAGCGGTGGAGACGCAGTTCAAGCAGGTGGTGATCTTCGGGCGCCGGGTTCGCCAGCGCGACCAGGCATTGGATTCGGTCAAGGCCGTGCGCGGTCTGCTGCTGCAGATCGGGCAGGGCGATGCCGAAGCTGAGGAACTCCCGCTGGAATGGCCGTTCCTGCCGTACACAGTCCCCGCCAGCCCGGTCGAGCCGGAGCACTTCTATCGCGTGACGATGGAACCCGAGCAGTTCGCCGACGAGGTCGGCCGACTGCAAGGACTCTGGCCGACGCTCGATACGCACTTCGGTACCGCACAGCAATCGCTACGGCCACCGGCGCGGGCCTTGTCGCACTGGCATCTCGCCCTGGCCTTGGCCGCGGGCGCGATTTCCGGCGTGGTGAGATCCAGGACCGGGCGGGTGCTCGTCGTCAAAGGTGATACCCACAAGGAGAAGACCCTCCAGACGGAATACACCGAACGCGACGACGGCTCCGTGGCCGAGACCCGCATCCTCACCGACAAATTCGTGCCGGTCATCCGCGCCTGGGACATGACGCCGGGCTCCGCGACGCGGGGCGAGGTGCTGACCATCCGCTGATCGTTGTTTCCTGACGGTTCACCGTCATCTTTTCACCCACCGGGGTCATGTCACGCCGGCAGGGTGCCGTGGCCCGTTTTCCTTGAAGGAGAAACACCATGGCACACGTCCTTTCTCTCGCCGAACAGGCTCGTTTTCCCACGGGGCAAGTCCTGATGACGGCCGGCATCGATGACCTGGTTCGTCGGGGCAGGATCAATCCGACGCCCTACCTTCGTCGGCATCTGGCCGGCGATTGGGGCGATCTGAGCATCCCATCCGCGCATCCCGCACACCCGGCGTTCCGGAAGAAACGGAAATGGCTTACAAGGAGAACGGCAGCGCCGCGATGACCGACACGTCATTGGTGCGAGCCTGCGGCGTTGAGCGACG